>UMGE01018819.1_pt1 | contig 145926 bp, 107 predicted proteins | sample 1965191 | NCBI WGS metagenome assembly UMGE01 (sample SAMEA4836065, study PRJEB28245) | human gut metagenome | biome: gut microbiome; material: fecal sample | place: Denmark | collected 2008 | reverse complement strand
TATAAATAAAGTTAAATTATAGTGTTGCGGAATTAAGGTTAAAGAAATTGAAGTTATGAAAGCATATTTCATCGCCATACTTACCTTATTCACTTGTATAGCTACCGTCGTCCGGGCGCAGCAAATGTCTGAACTTGAAAACCGGATTGACAGTCTGCTCAAAGGCAAGAAAGCCACCGTTGGTATAGCCGTATGGACAGACAAAGGAGACATGCTCCGGTATAACGACCATGTACACTTCCCCTTGCTCAGTGTATTCAAATTCCATGTGGCACTGGCCGTACTGGACAAGATGGATAAGCAAAGCATCAGCCTGGACAGCATTGTTTCCATAAAGGCATCCCAAATGCCGCCCAATACCTACAGCCCCCTGCGGAAGAAGTTTCCCGACCAGGATTTCACGATTACGCTTAGGGAACTGATGCAATACAGCATTTCCCAAAGCGACAACAATGCCTGCGACATCTTGATAGAATATGCAGGAGGCATCAAACATATCAATGACTATATCCACCGGTTGAGTATCGACTCCTTCAACCTCTCGGAAACAGAAGACGGCATGCACTCCAGCTTCGAGGCTGTATACCGCAACTGGAGTACTCCTTCCGCTATGGTCCGACTACTGAGAACGGCTGATGAAAAAGAGTTGTTCTCCAACAAGGAGCTGAAAGACTTCTTGTGGCAGACCATGATAGATACTGAAACCGGTGCCAACAAACTGAAAGGTATGTTGCCAGCCAAAACCGTAGTAGGACACAAGACCGGCTCTTCCGACCGCAATGCCGACGGTATGAAAACTGCAGATAATGATGCCGGCCTCGTTATCCTTCCCGACGGCCGGAAATACTACATTGCCGCCTTCGTCATGGACTCATACGAGACGGATGAGGACAATGCGAACATCATCGCCCGCATATCACGCATGGTATATGATGCGATGAGATGAGAGAGGCAAGGGGGCTATTGGTAGCTCCTCCTATAAGTTTTGATACTCGGGTATATCCTGCAGAAAAGTATAGCTGTTGTGCTCGTAATCTATGCGGCAACAATAATGCTGAAGCCCGTTGCTGACAATCAGATAATCCACTTTCAGCACCATGTTGTAGCGGGTAATCTGGTCGAAAACCTTTTGGGTGATTTCTATTTCAGGCGCCTTGTATTCCACAATCATCCGGGCGGTAAGGTCGCGTCGATAGAGCACTGTATCACAGCGTTTCTTTGTACCGTTCAGCTGTACCTGCACCTCATTTGCCATAAGCGCCTGCGGATACCCCTTGTGAGCAAGAAGAAAGTGGACGAAGTGCTGCCGCACCCATTCTTCAGGGGTCAAGGCGACATAACGACGACGGATTACATCGAAAATAACATTTTTTCCGTTCCTTGCGGCAATTTTAGCATCGAATGCTGGTAGGTTTAACGATAACATTTACTACATTTGTAAGTTAAATAATGGTTCCCGTCTTTTGGGAACACAAATTTAATGAAATCTTATGAAAACAAAAGAAGAAATCGTAGCCAATTGGCTGCCCCGTTACACAAAGCGTAACCTGGAGGATTTTGGAGAGTACATTCTGTTGACCAACTTCAACAAGTACGTAGAGATTTTCGCAGAAAAGTTCAATGTTCCCATTCTCGGTAAAGATGCCAACATGATATCTGCCAGTGCAGAAGGAATGACCATCATTAATTTTGGTATGGGAAGTCCTAATGCCGCCATTATCATGGACTTGCTGAGTGCTATCAAGCCCAAGGCATGTCTGTTTCTGGGTAAGTGCGGCGGTATAGACAAGAAAAATAGAATAGGGGACCTCATCCTTCCCATTGCCGCCATCCGTGGCGAGGGTACCTCCAACGACTACTTCCCACCTGAAGTCCCGTCACTCCCGGCATTTATGCTGCAACGTGCCGTTTCTTCTGCCATCCGCGATTATGCCCGTGACTACTGGACCGGTACCGTATACACCACCAACCGCCGCATTTGGGAACATGACGAGGAATTCAAAGAATATCTGAAGAAAACCCGTGCCATGGCTGTCGATATGGAAACGGCAACCCTATTCAGCTGCGGTTTTGCCAATCATATTCCCACGGGAGCTCTTCTGCTGGTTTCAGACCAACCGATGATTCCGGAAGGTGTAAAAACCGATAAAAGCGACAATCTGGTGACCCAGAATTATGTAAAGGAGCATGTTGAAATCGGCATCGCATCCTTGCGCATGATTATTGATGAAAAGAAAACCGTAAAACACTTGAAGTTCGACTGGTAATCCGTTACGGGACATCCCTCGTATAGCACTTACTTTATTATATGGCAAAACAAGAAACAACCTGTGATGATATTCTAAAAGAGTTGAGAGCCAAGCAATACCGCCCCGTCTACTATCTCATGGGCGAGGAATCGTATTACATAGACCTCATCTCCGACTATATTGTAGACAACGTTCTCACTGACACCGAAAAGGAATTCAACCTGACCGTAGTCTATGGTGCAGATGTCGATATAGCCACTGTCATCAATGCGGCCAAGCGCTATCCGATGATGTCCGAACGCCAGGTCGTAGTCGTAAAGGAAGCGCAGGCCATCCGCAACATGGAGGAGCTTTCATACTACCTGCAAAAACCGTTGAACTCCACCATTCTTGTTCTATGCCACAAACATGGGGTGCTGGACAGAAGAAAGAAGCTGGCGGCCGAAATAGAGAAGGTGGGAGTTCTATTCGAATCCAAGAAGGTGAAGGATGCCCAGTTACCGGCATTCATCACCTCATACATGAAGCGCAAAGGTGTAGACTTGGATCCTAAAGCCACCTCCATGCTTGCCGATTTCGTAGGTACGGACCTCAGCCGCCTTACAGGAGAACTGGAAAAACTGATTATAACTCTTCCAAAAGGTCAGACACGCGTCACCCCCGAACAGATAGAACGTAACATCGGAATCAGTAAGGATTATAATAACTTTGAACTTCGCAGTGCCATTGTAGAAAAAGACATACTAAAGGCCAATAAAATAATAAAATATTTTGAAGAAAATCCGAAAACAAACCCTATCCAGATGACTTTATCTTTACTTTTCGGCTTCTTCTCCAACTTGATGTTGGCTTATTATGCACCCGAAAAGACGGAGCAGGGTATTGCCAGTTTCATAGGATTAAAGACTCCCTGGCAGTCGCGCGAATACCTAAGTGCCATGCGCCGTTACAGCGGAGTAAAGACCATGCAGATAATCGGAGAAATTCGATATGCAGATGCCAAATCCAAAGGAGTAGGAAATTCCTCCCTAAGCGATGGAGATATCCTCCGGGAATTGGTCTTTAAGATTCTACATTAACTTCCATACAGCATACTTTTCCATAAAAAGGGAAAAGCATAAAACAGACTGATTTGATATCATTATGTCATTTTTAGGGGGATTTATCCCCCTTTTTTCTATTTCGGCCCTTAGCATAGACAGTAAAATAGGAGATAATAATCATATTTACAGCAAATTACGTTCATTTATAAGCTCTGAGAATCGTGTTTTTATAACGAATCGACCAATTATACAGAAATAAAGCAAGGATTTAAGTCTTGAAGACTAGAAAATAAATAAAGCATCTTATTTTCTTATTTATGTCACATCTTTTCTCCTTTAGTAAAAAGAAGAGATGGAGCAATTCAGCTTTAAATCGTCATATATGAAATCTGTTACACTTTTCAAGAGTACAATAGTTGTAATACACAACTAGGATAATTGACTATTGTGAATTTAATACATTACATAAATATCTATATGACGGGTGTACTATAACATATGTGATATTATATTTGAAAACACAAATGTAATAAGTAATATTTAATATCGCAAACTGATGGTTTACAAAAATAATAGAGTAGGGGTTAACCCATGTAATTATAATCGATAAATATGTATATATCAATTATATACGATAATTAATCAAATCATTAAATTATATATTATATAAAATGAGCGACAAACAAATGTAATACAGCATTTACCATCAAAAAATAACTATATAATATGCTAATAATTAGATAAATATATTATTTTATTAAACTTACGATAAACACCTATTTTACTCGTAATTTGTATTATAGCATTTGTAATGATGAATATTGTAATAATAACATTTCATCTGTAAACTTTAAAATATCACATTTTTAATTTGCTTTTGTGATGTCGTTTTTTTACTTTTGTAATCCAATAAATAACATGTACAATTGTAATAACACATAAACCATGAGTATAAAAGACAGGTTCAAAATGGTTATGGACCGGGAGAAACTGACAGCAGGAGCTTTTGCCGAGAGTATCGGCGTGGCCCAAGCCACCATTTCTCACATCTTGGGTCCGCGTAACAAATATCCAAGTACGGAAGTCATTCTCCGATTGCATCAACGATACAACGACATAAACTTGGAGTGGCTGCTTACCGGAAAAGGTAATATGAGTAATAATCCGGATTCACCCGAAAACGATGGATTCGACTATCCTTTATTCGCCGAGAATCCGGAAAATCTGTCCAACGGGCCGGAAGAATCTAAAAATCGCAAGGAAATTGCATTAGAGACAGCCCTAAAATCGCCTAAAGAGATTGTAAAACAAGAGATTATCTACAAAGAAAGACCTCCCAGAAAAATCACAGAAATAAGAATTTTCTTTGATGACAATACCTACGAGACTTTCAAACCGGAAAATTAAGGAATGAGAATGGAAATAGACTAACGCCCCGGCATAAAAAAGAAACGGGTTCATTTTATTCTGCACTCGGTTTACACTATCTTTGCACCCGAAAGAAAAACATCCCTCTTTATAGATATGAAAAAGTATATTTTAGATCTGACAGTGACAGAGAACCTCCGCTTGCATGCCAACTACGTGTTGTTGAAGCTGACTTCTCCATCCCCACTTCCGGAAATGCTTCCGGGACAATTTGCAGAGATTCGCGTGGACGGCTCGCCTACCACTTTTTTGCGCCGCCCCATCTCCATCAATTATGTAGATAGACAACGGAACGAGGTCTGGTTCTTAATCCAACTTGTAGGCGACGGAACCAAGCGATTAGGAGAAGCAAAAGCAGGCGATATAATCAATGTAGTGCTTCCGTTGGGAAACTGCTTCACAATGCCTGAAAAGCCCTCAGACAAGCTCTTATTGGTAGGTGGAGGTGTAGGTACAGCTCCTATGTTATATTTAGGCGAACAGCTCGCCAAGAAAGGTTGCAAGCCAACATTCCTGCTGGGTGCCAGAAGTGACAAAGATTTGCTTCAATTGGAACAATTTGCCGCCTATGGCGAGGTGTATACCACCACCGAAGATGGCAGCCACGGAGAGAAGGGATACGTAACACAACACTCCATATTAAATAAGGTGTGCTTTGAGCAGATATATACTTGCGGCCCCAAACCGATGATGATGGCAGTAGCAAAGTATGCCAAAAGTAAAGGCATCAGTTGCGAAGTATCTTTGGAAAATATGATGGCGTGCGGCATAGGCGCTTGTCTATGCTGTGTAGAAAATACCACGGAAGGTCATTTGTGCGTATGTAAAGAAGGTCCGGTTTTTAATATAAACAAACTATTATGGCAGATTTAAGTGTAAATATTGGTGAATTACAAATGAATAATCCGGTGATGACTGCATCCGGAACATTCGGATATGGTGAAGAATTCGCCGATTTCATCGAACTATCGCGAATAGGCGGTATTATTGTAAAGGGAACCACTCTTCACAAACGTGAAGGCAATCCATATCCGCGCATGGCAGAGACTCCTTCGGGTATGTTAAACGCTGTGGGACTGCAAAATAAGGGTGTTCATTACTTTGTTGAACACATCTATCCCCGCATCAAGGACATTCAGACCAACATGATTGTGAATGTTTCGGGTTCTGCCATCGAAGACTATGCCGAAACAGCCGCAATCATTAATGAACTTGACAAAATTCCTGCCATAGAATTGAACATCTCTTGCCCCAACGTGAAGCAAGGAGGAATGGCATTCGGTGTTACCGCCAAGGGCGCCGAAGAAGTGGTGAAAGCCGTGCGCTCAGTTTACAAAAAGACACTTATCGTAAAGCTCTCCCCGAACGTTACCGACATCACTGAAATAGCCCGCGCAGCCGAAAATGGCGGTGCAGACAGTGTTTCCCTCATCAATACCCTGCTGGGAATGGCTATAGACGCGGAACGCAGGCGTCCGATACTCTCCACTGTAACCGGTGGCATGTCCGGTGCGGCCGTGAAACCCATTGCCTTACGTATGGTATGGCAAGTAGCCAAAGCGGTAAAAATCCCCGTCATAGGCTTGGGAGGTATCATGAACTGGAAAGATGCTGTGGAATTCATGCTTGCAGGTGCCTCTGCCATCCAGATTGGTACGGCAAACTTCATTGATCCGGCGGTTACAGTGAAAGTGGTAGAAGGAATAAATGACTATCTTGACAGACACGGTTATCAGTCTGTAAAGGATATTATCGGTGCACTCGAGGTATAAAGAATAACTAGAGATCGCCATTCGCAATATATATTCATAAAAAAGGACATTCATTGACGAATGTCCTTTTTCTTTTTATTTACATCAGTAAACTTACTCTCCCAACAAATCCGGACGCAATCTACGGGTCCTTTCCAACGACTGTTGCAGCTCCCATTCCTTAATCTTGGCCTCATGTCCGGAAAGTAAAATATCCGGAACCTTCCATCCATTGTAATCAGCGGGACGTGTATAGACCGGTGCGGCCAGCAGATTGTCCTGAAAAGAATCTGAAAGTGCAGACTGCTCATCGGAAATCACTCCCGGAATGATACGGATGATGGCATCTGCCATGACAGCCGCCGCCAGTTCTCCGCCAGTCAACACATAGTCGCCGATACTGATTTCCTTGGTGATGAGATGCTCGCGAATCCGGTAATCTATCCCTTTGAAATGCCCGCAGAGAATGATGAGATTCTGGGCAAGGGAAAGAGTATTTGCCATCGGCTGATTGAACTGCTCACCATCGGGGGTCGTAAAGATAACCTCGTCATAATCCCGCTCGGCCTTCAAGGCGTTGATACACCGCTCTATCGGCTCTATCTTCATGACCATTCCGGCAAAGCCGCCAAACGGATAATCGTCTACACGACGGTACTTATCTTCCGTATAATCACGAAGATTATGGATATGTATCTCTGCAAGCCCTTTATTTTGAGCACGTTTCATGATGGAGCAGTTAAAGAATCCCTCAATCATCTCTGGCAAAACTGTGATAATGTCAATGCGCATATAACTTTATTTTAGCTATTTCAAGCTGCAAAAGTACAAATATTCGGGGAGAAACCCGTATTTTTGCGTTCAAACAATCCGAAAACCCTATGACTGTAAAAGAAAAAATAGACCAGCTCCGTGCGGAATTACACCAGCACAACTACAATTATTATGTGCTGAATGCTCCTGAAATATCCGACAAGGAGTTTGACGACCTGATGCGCGAGCTACAAGACTTAGAGAAAGAACATCCTGAATACCAAGATGATAATTCGCCCACGATGCGTGTAGGAAGTGATTTAAATAAGAACTTCACACAAGTGGCACACAAATATCCCATGCTTTCATTGGGAAACACCTATTCCGAAAACGAAGTGACCGACTTTTACGAACGGGTAAAAAAGGCGTTGAACGAGGATTTTGAAATCTGCTGCGAGCTGAAGTATGACGGTACTTCCATCTCGCTGACTTACGAGGATGGCAAATTGGTGCGTGCCGTCACCCGTGGCGACGGCGAAAAGGGCGATGATGTGACGGACAATGTAAAGACAATCCGGACGATTCCGCTGGTCCTCCATGGAAATTATCCTAAGTCATTCGAAATCAGAGGGGAAATCCTGATGCCCTGGGTGGTTTTCGAAGAACTGAACCGGGAAAAGGAAGCACGTGAGGAACCGCTTTTCGCCAATCCGCGCAACGCTGCTTCCGGTACCTTGAAGTTGCAGAATTCCGCCATCGTAGCATCCAGAAAGCTGGATGCTTATCTCTACTATCTATTGGGAGAGGAATTGCCCTGCGACGGCCATTACGAGAATCTGCAAGCCGCCGCCGGCTGGGGATTTAAAACATCAGAGCACACCAGAAAAGCCCACAGCCTGGAGGAAGTCTTCGAATACATCAATTATTGGGGCACGGAGCGTAAGAACCTTCCGGTGGCTACTGATGGTATTGTGCTAAAAGTCAACAGCTTGAGACAACAAAAGAATTTGGGATTCACAGCCAAGTCCCCCCGGTGGGCCATCGCATACAAATTCCAGGCAGAACGGGCACTGACACGCTTGAACAAGGTCACCTACCAAGTAGGACGTACCGGCGCAGTCACTCCGGTTGCCAATCTGGACCCCGTACAACTGTCCGGCACCATTGTGAAACGTGCCTCCCTGCACAATGCAGATATTATCGAGGGACTGGACCTGCACATAGGCGACATGGTATATGTGGAAAAAGGCGGTGAAATCATCCCCAAAATAACCGGTGTCGATAAGGATGCCCGCAGTATGCTTATCGGTGAAAAAGTGAAGTTCATCACCCATTGTCCCGAATGCGGCAGCAAACTGATACGTTATGAGGGAGAAGCAGCCCACTATTGCCCCAATGAAACCGCTTGTCCTCCGCAGATTAAAGGGAAAATAGAGCATTTCATCAGCCGCAAAGCCATGAATATAGACGGACTGGGACCTGAAACCGTAGACATGTTCTACCGATTGGGGCTGATAAAGGATACTGCAGATTTATACCGGCTCAAAACCGACGACATCAAGAACCTGGAACGGATGGGCGAAAAATCGGCAGAAAACATAGTCAACGGTATTGCGGCAAGTAAAGAAGTGCCATTCGAAAGAGTGCTCTTTGCATTGGGCATACGCTTCGTGGGAGAAACGGTTGCCAAGAAAATAGCCAAGTCCTTTACGGACATCGAAGAGTTGGAAAACGCAGACCTCGAAAAGCTGAAAAACATCGATGAAATCGGTGAAAAAATAGCGCAGAGCATTATAACTTACTTCTCCAATCCTGCCAACAGAGAGCTGGTGGAACGGCTGAAATCGAACGGCCTGCAACTCCACCGGACGGAAGAAGACCTCAGCGGATACACCGACAAACTGGCGGGCCAGTCCATCGTCATCAGCGGCGTATTCACCCACCACTCACGGGACGAATACAAAGAGATGATTGAAAAGAACGGTGGGAAAAACGTCGGCAGCATCTCCTCCAAAACCAGCTTTATCCTGGCCGGAGAAAATATGGGACCTGCCAAACTGGAGAAAGCGCAGAAACTGGGAGTAAAGATTATGAGCGAAGATGAGTTTTTGGCATTGCTATCCTAACAAATTTCCACAAAAAGCTTTTTTATGGCTTATATTTGTAGGGTAAATCGAAAAAATTCGTACTTTTGCGAGTCATTTAATTAGAGATTACTTTATAATACTCATGATACAGACAAGATTGAAAGGAATGGGGGTAGCGCTGATTACTCCATTTAAAGAGGATGAAAGCGTTGATTACGATGCGTTGATGCGTTTGGTAGACTATCAACTTCAAAACAATACCGACTTTTTATGTGTGCTCGGCACCACGGCAGAAACTCCGACTCTGACTGAAGAAGAGAAAAAGAAAATCAAGAAAATGGTCATCGAGCGAGTGAACGGAAGAATTCCTATCCTGCTGGGCGTAGGTGGAAACAACACCCGGGCCATAGTGGAAACACTGAAAAATGACGATTTCACCGGAGTAGATGCCATTCTATCCGTCGTTCCATATTACAACAAGCCATCGCAAGAAGGTATATATCAGCATTATAAGGCCATTTCTGAAGCAACGGATTTGCCGATTGTGCTTTATAATGTCCCCGGTCGTACCGGCGTGAACATGAAGGCAGAAACAACCCTGCGCATTGCACGTGATTTCAAGAATGTGATAGCCGTCAAAGAAGCTTCGGGCGACATCACGCAGATGGACGACATCATCAAAAACAAACCGGCCAATTTCGACGTTATTTCGGGCGATGACGGCATCACCTTCCCTCTGATTACCCTGGGGGCCGTCGGCATTATCTCGGTCATCGGAAACGCGTTCCCACGTGAGTTCAGCCGTATGGTACGTCTGGCACTGCAAGGGGACTATGCCAATGCATTGACCATTCACCACAAATTTGCCGAATTATTCAAGCTTCTGTTTGTAGACGGCAACCCTGCCGGAGTAAAAGCCATGCTGAATGTAATGGGAATGATTGAGAACAAGCTCCGCCTGCCATTGGTGCCGACCAGAATCACTACTTTCGAAGCCATGCGCAAGATTCTGGATGAATTGAACATCAAATGCTAAGGCCTTATACCGCCCCTATAGGATATTAATTTCCAGTATACAACATATTAATATCAGATATGCAAGGAGTTAATTTTGTGGAAACACGGAATTAACTCCTTCTTTTTTTCCTATGTGACTATATTTATCAGTACAATAATCCCAAAACAGTCTACTGATTACGTTATAAAGCAAAAAGACATCTGGTTAAATCGAGAAAAAGACGTCTCTAGCTCAATCAAGACAAGACTGTTATTTCAGCTAATCTATTAGTTCACAACACTGAACACTTTGTTTCAGCAGAGAAAAACACTTTGTTTTTATATGATGGAACAAAGTGTTCTGTCAAGGGAAACAAAGTGTTCTCCATAATGAAACAAAGTGTTTAGTTAAGGGAAACAGTTTGTTTCATTATGGAGAACACGCGCCAGTGCCATACAAGGGGAGAACATCAACTATATGCCATTGCTGTAAAAACAAAGAACCTCCGCAAGTTTTCTTGCGGAGGTTCTTTGTGATCGCGACAGGATTCAAACCTGTAACCGGCTGATCCGTAGTCAGCTACTCTATTCAGTTGAGCTACGCGACCCTTAAAAAAATTATGAAAATTGTGACCGCGACAGGATTCAAACCTGTAACCGGCTGATCCGTAGTCAGCTACTCTATTCAGTTGAGCTACGCGGCCTCTTTGTTTAACGGGTGCAAAGATACGTACTTTTTCCGAATTAGCAAACGATATACAAACTTTTTTTGAAGAAATTTATTCGACAAAGCGATAATTAAACAACTGCCAGCCGATGGTCATCCCCACATTCCACTCCCTTCTCGGTGAGCTATAATGATTTACATAAGCAGAGATGGCTCCGAAGGGCAAATGACAAATAACAGAAACTTCTCCCATATACTCAAAGCGGGAGAATGCTTTTCCATAATATGCTTTATTCAATGCATTCTTTTTTATCGGAAAAATCGGTGTAAAGCCATAAAATTCTGTCCGGAACTGGAACATGTCGTTCAAAACATATATGGGTTTGATACCGGCAGCCACATACTGGTTGGCACGAAAAGCTTCATTGTACATCAGTTTACTATGCGGAGTCGGTGCAAATTCTCCTGCCTGCATCATGGTTGCCGTATAATTCTCAGAGAAATTCTTCGATGAATACAGTGCTTCTGCCATCCATCCCAGGGTGAATTTCGGCCCCATAGTGTGATATGCCTCTTTCATATAAGAGATTTGTAACCATGATTGCCGCTCTTGCGGAGAAGGACTGTACCCTTCTTGCGGATTCCCCGGTTCAAATCTTTCCCTCCCGGTAAATACCTGGGCTATCAGTTTCTCCAGATAACCTTTTGTCGCGTATTGCCGCGTATTTAGGGTGCTCCCATAGAAACCGATGGAACCTCCCAAAAGTTTGTAGGTACTTCTGTCCGAACGGTCCTTATCGAAATCTATTACACTGGATTGAAAGTAGTTATCTTCCAGTTGGCCATATCCCAGACTGAACTCCGCACGCTTATTGGCCAAAAACGGCAAGGCAACCATCAACTTCACAAAACGTTCGTCCTTTGAATTGAATGAAGGTTTGTCATTCCTGGAAAACAGCTTGTCCTTCTTGTAGTAATCGAAGGTACTGATTGAAGCAATAAAACGAAAGGACGTAGGTATGTTGGTAGGCAAATCAATCTTACCCATCAACTGGGCATTATTATAAATCTTACCCAACTGACCGTCAAAAGTGATTTCCTTGGAATAATAATTCAAGTTCTGATATCCTATTCCCAAATAGATTTGATTTGAGCTCGTGGTAGAGACACTGCCCCCCAGACGCACGGAAAAATTATCCTCCATCTTCACCTTCAAATGCAGTTGATATAAATCGGCTTCCGAATCATACACTGCGTGAGGAACTATTTCCGAAATCATATTATCCGCCAGCAAACGAAAATACCCGCGCTTCAAGTCTTCATAAGTAAAGACTTCATGCTCCTCATCATGAAATTCTTTTTTGATATAGGCTTGTTGTTGGGCATTCGCCCCTTCAATAATGATATCCCGGAAACGGAATTGAGGCAGGTTACTCCGGAAGACAAGGCGCCTCAAACGCACATTATCAGCATTCACCCTACGGTGAACACGGCTTTTGATGGAATCCATCATATTAAGAGTACGGTTGTAGCCTATATCGTGCAATTCCTGCAGACGGTCAAAATCCAGCAGGTTGACATCATCGTACTTGAAGGTCATGACTATGCCCAACGAGTCCGGAATGGAGTAATCGGTCTTCTGCATAATCATATTCTCCAATTGGCTCATCAGGTCATTCTCCTTCGGCTTACCGGGATTGGCCGCTACCACACTGCCAATAATGACATCCGGATGAAAATCCTCCCGCATCACATCCGTAGGGAAATTATTGTAAATGCCGCCATCATAAGCAAGCGTACTGTCTATTTCTATCGGTTTGAAGACAAATGGAAAGCTCATGGAAGCACGTACCGCATCTCCCAAATCCCCTTTACTCAATACCAATGGCTTTTTATTGTACACATCGGATGCTATACAGCGAAAAGGAACAAACAGTTTGTTGAAATTACCGCCACATGCAGCCGTAGCACGTGCAAACAATTCCACAAATACCAGGTTCATCTGTATGGGGTTGACCATGCTTGTGGGAAGTATCTGGGGCTTTATATGCAGCGAGTCCCTAAAAGCAAAACGGATATTAAAAAATTCCGGTGAAGGACGATTCTTCTTAAAATAATACTCGTATTTAGGCTCCACTTTGCCCGAATACCAACGCTTAAAGTCGGGAGAGCGCAACAGCGCCTCCATATCGTCCGGGGAATACCCCATAGCATACAGAGAACCGATGATAGCTCCCATAGAGGTTCCGGTTATATAATCAATGGGGATATTATTCTCTTCCAAAGCCCGGATAATGCCTATATGAGTCATGCCTTTTGCTCCACCGCCACTCAGTACAAGCCCCACTTTCTGAGCTTGTAAAATAAAGCCACATAGAAGAAACGAAAAAAACAATAAAACTCTTTTCATAACTATGCTATTCCGAGTAAGATAAATGTTCATTGCCCCAAATATAAACAATAGTTTCTAAAAATGCCGTATTCAACGAAGAAAATCACACCCTAATTGGTGAAAATGAATAAAAAAAGGGTATTGCGACTCTGAAGAATCACAATACCCTTGCATATATTAAATGCAAATTTAAAGGGGCTTATTTTATCAGGTCAATGCTTCTCTTGACAAAGTTGTTCAAAGCTTCACCTTTCAACATACCATTCTGCAGCAGTGCCAAATCTATCAGTTGACGGACAACCTTATTCTTGGCAGCATAATCGGCGAAGATGCCTTCTTTCTGTGTTTTCAGTTCGTCCCACTTCTTATCCAGCTCATTCACTTTATCCTTTTCGGCAGTCGGTATATCCTCATCTTTCTTGCCTTCCTGCTTCTTTTTCAGGTCAGTACGCTGCTTGTTCACTTCATCCATCTCTGCCTGAACCGGAGCAACGGCAGCAGCACATTCCTTATCTTCATCTGCCAGAACTTCTTTTACCAGCTTATGGTCTGAATTCAATACCAGGTTAAACATATCCGGCATTTCGCCATAGAAGCTCATTCCAGCCTGGATATTCGCCATTTCCTTCATACGGCGCATGTACTCGCTCTGAGTTATCATGATAGGAGTGGCATTTTCGCCCAAAGCCTGCGCCGTGATGTTGAACTCCGTCTTATCCATCTTGGGCAACTGGCTCTTGAAGATGGAAGAAAGGACTTCCTGCTTGCCGGCTTCCAACGCTTCGTTCTTCTTGTCTTCCTTGACAATCAGATTATCAATAATATCGCTGTCTACACGAGTGAAGCGAACCTTTTCGAACTTCTGTTCCAACATGCTCACCACCGCAATGTCCAGCTGTCCATCCATCAACAGCACATTGTATCCTTTATTCGTAGCGGCCTCTATGTAGCTGTATTGCTCATCTTTATTGTTGGCATACAGATAAATCAGATTTCCATCCTTATCCGTCTGGCTATCCTTAATCAACGTCTTATACTCCTCGAAAGTATAATATTTGCTGTCTGTATCGGTGAAAAGGGCAAAGTCCTTGGCTCTATCATAGAAATCTTCCTGCGTAAGCATTCCGTAGTTGATGAAGATTTTCAAGTCATTCCACTTTTCCTCAAATTGCTTACGGTCGTTCTTGAAGATGGACTGCAAACGGTCTGACACCTTTTTCGTGATATATGTAGAAATTTTCTTCACGTTGGCATCGCTCTGCAAATAAGAACGGGAAACGTTCAATGGAATGTCCGGTGAATCGAGCACACCATGCAGCAGGGTCAAGAAGTCGGGAACAATACCTTCCACCGAATCCGTCACATATACCTGGTTGCAGTAGAGCTGAATCTTATTCTTGTTCAACTCGATGTTGCTCTTCACTTTGGGGAAGTACAGAATACCGGTAAGGTGGAACGGATAATCCACATTCAGATGAATCCAGAACAAAGGTTCGTCGGACATGGGATAAAGGTCACGGTAGAACTTCTTGTAATCTTCATCTTTCAATTCGCTGGGTTTCAGCGTCCACAACGGGTTGGAATCATTGATGATATTATCCTCGGCAGTTTCAACCTGCTTGCCGTCTTTCCATTCTTTCTTCTTGCCGAATGCAACCGGGATAGGGAGGAAGCTGCAATACTTCTTCAACAAAGAGGAAATGCGCGCTTCTTCAAGGAATTCCTTGCAGTCATCGTCTATGTAAAGAACGATATCCGTACCACGTTCTGCCTTATCAGTGTCTTCAATCGTAAACTCCGGACTGCCATCGCATGTCCACTTTACAGCCTGGGCGCCTTCCCGATAGGATTTAGTGATGATTTCGACTTTCTTGGCAACCATAAAAGCCGAATAGAAACCCAATCCAAAATGGCCGATGATGGCGTTGGCATCGTTTTTATATTTCTCAAGGAAGTCATTGGCGCCAGAGAAAGCTATCTGGTTAATATACTTGTCTATTTCTTCAGCCGTAAGACCTATACCATGGTCGGACACCGTAATGGTATCTTTTCCCAGCGAGACATGTACGGTTAAATCGCCAACTTCACCCTTGAACTCACCGATAGAGGAGAGTGTTTTCAGCTTCTGTGTAGCATCAACCGCGTTAGAAACCAACTCACGGAGAAAAATTTCATGATCACTATACAAGAACTTTTTAATGACGGGGAAGATATTCTCAGTAGTTACCCCAATATTACCTTTTTGCATACTACATTTATATTTTTTAGATTTATATTTTTAATTATTCCGGCAGATATAGCACAAAAAAAATGCCAGCCCATAAGGACTGACATTTTGACGGTTTTTATAAAGAACAGCTTATGCCTTCCTGATGCTCAGCTCGTCTTTTTCTTTGTCTACTGATACGTTTACCGTATCACCCGGCTGTAACTCCTCCGCCACTATCAGCTCGGAAAGTCCATCCTCCAAGTGGTTCTGAATGGCGCGCTTCAATGGGCGCGCACCAAACTGTACATCGTACCCTTTCGAAGCAAGGAATGTCTTTGCATCATCCTCCACAACCAGCTTGTAACCAATTGCTTCAACCCGTTCGTACAAACCTTTCAGCTCAATGTCCACAATCTTTGTGATGGCCTCCAAAGAGAGCTGGTCGAAAGTAATGATTTCATCCAAACGATTCAAGAATTCGGGAGCAAAGGTCTTGTTCAGAGCCTTTTGTATCACGCTGCGCGAATGTTCATTGTCATCCGTGCGGTTTTGCGCCGCAAAACCTACGCCACGGCCAAATTCCTTCAACTGCCGCGTACCGATATTGGAGGTCATAATGATAACCGTATTCTTGAAATCGATGGTTCTGCCATAATTGTCAGTCAAACGACCTTCATCCAGTACCTGGAGCAAGATGTTGAACACGTCCGGATGGGCTTTCTCAATCTCATCCAGCAAGACAATGGAATACGGCTTGCGACGCACCTTTTCAGTCAACTGGCCGCCTTCCTCATAGCCCACATATCCCGGAGCGGCACCAATCATACGAGATACGGTGTATTTCTCCATATACTCGCTCATATCGATACGTATCAAGGCATCGGCAGAGCCAAACATATATTTTGCCAATTGCTTTGCCAAATGCGTCTTACCCACACCAGTAGGGCCAAGGAACATAAAGGTTCCGATGGGATGGTTCGGGTCTTTCAACCCTACACGGCTACGCAAGATTGCTTTGGTAAGTTTCTCTATCGCAGCATCTTGAGCTATCACCTTCGCCTGTAGTTCTTCCTTCATTCCGGCCAGTTTAAGTCCTTCTGCCTGCGCCATGCGCTGTACGGGTACACCGGACATCATTGAAATAACATTGGCTATTTCCTCTTCACCTACCGTTTGGCGGTCATCCTTCAAACGGGCTTCCCACTCAACCTTCATCTCCTCCAAGCGGACAGAAAGTTCCTTCTCACGGTCGCGGTAGCTGGCAGCCAGCTCAAAATTCTGTGACTTTACAGCTTCAGCCTTCAGGCTACGTGCCTCTTCAATCAGCTTTTCCTGTTCCTCAATTTCTTTCGGAACATTAATATTCGTCAAATGCACACGCGAACCCGCCTCGTCCAAAGCATCAATAGCTTTATCCGGGAAGTTGCGGTCGGTTATATAGCGTGCTGACAACTTGACACATGCTTCCAGGGCTTCATCCGTGTAGCTCACGTTATGATGGTCTTCATACTTCTCCTTGATATTCTTCAATATCTGAAGCGTTTCTTCAGCTGTGGTAGGCTCTACAATCACCTTTTGGAAACGACGTTCCAAAGCACCGTCTTTCTCGATATTCTTTCTGTATTCATCGAGAGTGGTAGCTCCAATACACTGGATTTCACCACGCGCTAAAGCTGGTTTCAGCATATTGGCAGCATCCATGGAACCGGCAGCAGCACCGGCACCTACAATCGTATGGATTTCATCGATGAAAAGGATGACATTCGGATTTTTCTGCAACTCGTTGATGATAGAGCGGATACGTTCCTCAAACTGACCACGGTATTTTGTTCCCGCCACCACAGAGGCCATATCAAGCATCACCACGCGCTTTTCAAACAAAATGCGCGAAACTTTCTTTTGCACAATACGCAATGCCAAACCCTCTACGATGGCAGATTTTCCGACTCCAGGTTCACCGATAAGCACCGGATTGTTCTTCTTACGGCGGCTCAAGATTTGCGCCAGACGTTCAATCTCGCGTTCGCGACCCACAACCGGGTCCAGCTTGCCTTCTTCGGCAGCCCGCGTCATGTCTACGCCGAAATTGTCCAGCACAGGAGTATCATTGGACGGCTTTCTGGATGCAGCCTGTGCAGCCGAAGCCGAACCAGCTCCCCCAGTACGGGAGGAGCGGGACATATTCATATCTTCTTCATCCTCTTCATCATCCTCGGTGAATCCCATTCCCGCATTCGGATTGGTCGATTTCATCGAAAGCTGTTCAAATACAGCCTGATAATCCACCCGGTGTTCTTCCAAAACAGTTGCAGCAAGATTGTCGCCATCTTTCAAGATAGCCAGCAATACATGTTCCGTATCGGCAGTTGCACTTTTCAGCAAACGCGCTTCAAGCATACACATCTTCAATATCTTAGCCGTCATCGGGGACAAGGGCACTTCAGCGTCCGGCAAGAGAGTATCGTCCTCGGCATCCTTTAGGAAACCCTCCAGACGACTTTTTACTCGTTTTAAATCTATATCAAGTTTCAACAATATTTCAATAGCTTTTCCTCCGCCATCACGCAGCATGCCGAGCAGAAGGTGTTCCGGACCAATATAGCGATTTCTCAATCGATTGGCTTCTTCCTTGCTATAAGTAATTATGTCTGAAACTCTTTGTGAAAATTGATTGTTCATATTTTATAATTCTCCTCAATTAAAAAGGTTATCCACGACAAAGATACGCATTTATTAATTCAGCGTATCATATTTAACTGATTTAATAGTATACAAATCCCGTGCCATAAATTTCAAATCTGTTTTTCCACTTTATACCTTATATATTAATAGCAATTTGGTGAGGAATGGAGGGAGTACTTCCATATTTATATTGCAGGCAACAAAGTTTATGGAGGAAAACTTTTGTATATCGTAAAAAAGCAGTACTTTAGCGTGGTTTTTCACGAACCCGAAAATGTATAATTAATAATCTTTTTAAATGCTTGAACAAGACAGAATTATAAAGATTAACATCGAGGAGGAAATGAAGTCATCGTACATTGACTACTCTATGTCGGTCATTGTTTCACGTGCCCTTCCGGATGTTAGAGATGGTTTTAAACCCGTTCACCGAAGAATTCTTTTCGGAATGATGGGATTAGGAAATACCTCCGACAAACCTTATAAAAAATCAGCCAGAGTTGTAGGTGAAGTATTAGGTAAATATCACCCTCATGGCGACTCGTCCGTTTACGGAGCTCTTGTACGTATGGCTCAGCCTTGGGCAATGCGTTACATGTTGGTAGATGGACAAGGTAACTACGGTTCAGTAGACGGTGACAGCGCTGCTGCCATGCGTTATACAGAGTGTCGTTTGCGAAAAATTGGTGAAGACATGATGACAGACCTTGAGAAAGAGACTGTTGACATGCAGAACAATTTCGATGACTCTTTGCAAGAGCCTACCGTCATGCCGGCCCGTATTCCGAATCTTTTGGTAAATGGTGCATCTGGTATCGCTGTAGGTATGGCTACCAATATGCCGACCCATAATCTATCTGAGGTTATTGATGCTTGTATTGCATACATCGAAAACAATGACATCGATATAGAAGAGCTGATGACGTATGTCAAAGCTCCTGATTTCCCGACCGGAGGCTATATATACGGTATGAGCGGTGTTCGCGAAGCCTATCTCACGGGACGCGGACGTGTCATAATGCGTGCTAGAGCCGAAATTGAGACTGGTTCGACGCACGATAAAATCGTTGTGACAGAAATTCCCTATGGTGTCAACAAAGCTGAATTGATTAAGAATATAGCCGATTTGGCCAACGAAAAGAAAATTGAAGGTATTGCCAATGCTAATGACGAATCCGACCGTGAAGGTATGCGTATCGTTATTGATGTAAAACGTGATGCAAATGCCAGCGTTGTACTCAACAAGCTCTACAAGATGACAATGCTGCAGACATCTTTTGGTGTGAACAATGTTGCATTGGTACATGGCCGTCCACGTCTGCTGAATCTGAAGGATTTGATAAAATACTTCGTTGAGCACAGACACGACGTAGTCATCCGCCGTACTCAGTATGATTTGCGCAAGGCCAAAGAACGTGCACATATTCTGGAAGGATTAATCATTGCATCTGATAATATCGACGAAGTAATCAAGATTATCCGTGCTGCTAAAACCCCGAATGATGCTATATCAGGTTTGATGGAGCGATTCCAACTCAGTGAAATTCAGTCACGTGCCATTGTTGAAATGCGTTTGCGTCAGCTCACAGGATTGATGCAAGACCAGCTGCACGCCGAATATGAGGAAATTCAGAAGCAGATTGCTTATTTGGAAGAAATCCTTGTCAATGACGAACTCTGCCGCAAAGTCATTAAAGATGAACTGATTGAAGTAAAAGAGAAGTATGGTGACGAACGTCGCTCGGAAATTGTCTATTCATCAGAAGAATTCAATCCGGAAGACTTCTATGCAGATGATGAAATGATTATCACCATCTCGCACATGGGATACATCAAACGCACACCGCTGAGCGAATTCCGTGCGCAAAACCGTGGTGGGGTAGGCTCCAAAGGTACCGAAACCCGCGATGCAGACTTTGTAGAGCATATTTATCCTGCAACCATGCATAATACCATGATGTTCTTTACACAGAAAGGTAAGTGTTACTGGCTGAAGGTATACGAAATCCCCGAAGGTACTAAGAATTCGAAAGGTCGTGCCATCCAGAATTTGTTGAATATCGACTCTGACGATGCTGTAAACGCCTATTTGCGCGTGAAGAACTTGAACGACCAAGAATTTATCAACAGCCATTATGTATTGTTCTGTACTAAGAATGGTGTCATTAAGAAAACATTGCTTGAGCAGTATTCACGTCCTCGCCAAAATGGTGTAAATGCTATCACTATCCGTGAAGACGACCGTGTAATCGAAGTGCGTATGACAAACGGTGACAATGAAATCATCATTGCCAACCGTAACGGACGTGCCATTCGTTTCCATGAAAGTGCTGTGCGCGTTATGGGACGTACTGCCACCGGTGTACGTGGTATGACATTGGATGAAGACGGTCAAGACGAAGTAGTAGGTATGATATGCATCAAAGATCCTGAAGCGGAAACAATTATGGTTGTATCGGAACAAGGATATGGCAAACGTTCGGATATTGAAGATTATCGCAAGACCAATCGTGGAGGTAAAGGTGTGAAAACAATGAATATCACCGATAAAACGGGTAAATTAGTAACTATCAAGTCTGTTACAGATGAAAATGACTTGATGATTATTAATAAATCCGGTATTACCATCCGTCTGAAAGTCGCCGATGTTCGTATCATGGGACGTGCTACACAAGGTGTGCGTCTAATCAACCTTGAGAAACGTAATGACGAAATCGGCTCTGTATGTAAAGTCACTTCAGAAAATGAAGAGGAACTTATAGAGGAGGGGGAAGAAAATACCCTTGAAAGCCCTCAGAACGAGGTAAACAATGAAAATGAAGAATAGACATAATATTAATTTAAATTTTCTACAATCATGAAAAGAGTATTATTTTCAATGGTTTTACTACTTGTCGCAAGCTTTACTTTCGCCCAAGAAAAGAACGTAAAAGAGGCTAAAAGTATTGCTAACGGAGTAAATCCTGACTTTGCCAAAGCAGAGGAACTGATAAATCAGGCTTTAACCAATCCCGAAACAAAGGACAATGCCGAAACGTGGGATGTAGCAGGTCTTATCCAAAGAAAAAGAAGTGAGAAAGAAATGGAAAATGCCTATCTGAGAAAACCTTATGACACTCTTCAGGTATATAATAGCGCATTGAACATGTGTAAATTCTACTTCAAATGTGACGAATTGGCACAAATTCCCAATGAAAAGGGCAAAATCAAGAATAAATATAGAAAATCTAATTCTGCTACAATTTTAGCAGAACGCGGTAATCTGATCAATGGCGGTATCCAATTCTTTAATTTGGCCTCACAGAAAGAAGGCGATGCAGCCAATGAAGACAATAAAAAAGCATTAGATTTCTTTGCAACATACATTGATATTGCTATCAACCCGATGTTTGAAAAGGAAAATCTGTTACAAACAGATACTGTATTACCCCAAATAGCATATTATGCAAGTTTAGCAGCTGCTAAGATGGAAGATTATCCTAGTATTTTGAAGTATGCTCCTTATGCACAAGATGATAAAGAGGTTGGGAAATACGCTATGGAATTTATCTCTACTGCATTGAAAGCTGAAGGTGATACTGTTAAATGGATTGCTTCTTTAAAAGAAGGTATCCAGAAATATCCTGAACATTCATTCTTCTTCGGTCATTTGATTGATTATTATAGCAATAACAACAAATATGACGAAGCTATGCAGTTTGCTGATGATATGTTGGCTAAAGATCCTAACAATACATTCTATTTGTATGTAAAAGGCTACCTTTATCACAATATGAAGGACTATGATAAAGCTATTGAATTCTATAAAAAAACTATAGAAGTAGATCCTAATTATGCAGAAGCATACTCTAATTTAGGCTTAATTTACTGCTTACAAGCACAAGATTTCTCAGAAAAAGCAACTACAGATATTAATGATCCGAAGTATAAAGAAGACCAGGCTACTCTGAAGACTTTCTATGAAAAGGCAAAACCTTATTATGAAAAGGCAAGAGAACTGAAACCTGATCAAAAAGATTTGTGGTTAAATGGTCTGTATAGAGTGTATTATAATTTGCAAATGGGCCCTGAATTCGAAGAAATTGAAAAGTTGATGTAATACTTTCATAATAATAAAAGCCTAATTAAATTATTAATTAGGCTTTTATTATTGTTATATCATTAAGTAAAGAATGTTATTTCTTAAGTGAGGGAGAGAAGAAATTAAAATTAGATTAAATTATTCCAGCGCTATATTAAACATAATGCTGATATTGAACAGAAACCATATTATCCATATTCAACACCTAATTCGGTCTTCCATAAATTACCAACAATGGTGTATCAGAATGGAAAATCATCTTTCTGGCAATGCCAGGGTTAAATAAGCGCGAAAATATATTTCTTTTATAAGAAGTTAATGTTATAATATCAATATGATTACTTTTGATATAACTGTCTAAACTACTAAGCAGATTATCGTTCTTTACCACATCATAGTATATTTCCAATTGTGGATATTGTTTTTGAAAATATTCCTTAATACCAGCCAGTTTTATTTCATTCCATGTATTCTGAACATCTGAAAGATGTATCAGAGACACTGAAAACTTAAATGATTTCAGATTATTTATTAGCGAATCAAAAGCTATTAAATCACGTTGATCAAAATTAGTAATGAATGCAATACGCTTAGCTTCAGAAAATTGCTTGAATGGAGTATTTTCAGGAATGGCCAATACCGGTACACGGCTACGTTCAATCACTTCAGCCGTTACACTGCCGATCAAATCAATATCCTTCTGACTTTTACCACGAGTTCCCATTATGATAATGCGTGGCCGATATTCCTTGGTATAGCGGAGTACCTCTTCTTCAGGAATACCTTCACGCAAAACACAAGTATATTTAATATCTGGAAACTCGCCGGAAGCTACCTTCTCTTTTACTTTATCAGATAATGCATTCAAATCAGCATGAACTTTTTGTAAGATACTCCTTACATTCTCCTCATCACTTAGCTGATAGTTAAATACGTCTCCGTATGGCAAAGAAGTTGCATATATAGGAGTAAAATAAACATGTAGCAAAACAACTTCTGCACCTATATTCTGAGCGAAATTGAAACCGAACTCGCAAGCCTTCAAAGAATAATTGGAAAAATCCACTGGAATCAGCACTTTATTACTAACCTTCTCCAGTTTAGGTGACTTCCCCCCCACTACCTCTTCAGATAACCACGCAGAGCTTTCAGTAATTTTCAGAGCATGAGGTAAGTCACTCTCCTTAATACGTACACGTACGCCAGAAGAAACAACCGGTTGTATCTGGTTTACATTGTGAATATAAGTCTCAATACCTTCATTTTCAAGAACATTTTTCAATATTTGAGCTTTCGCGTACGTTAAGATTGCCAAAGTAACTAATTTATCTTCCATATATCATTGATTTTGAGATTAAAACAAACAAGAAATCCCAATTGTTGTCAGCAATTGGGATTCTATCTAACTTTCTCTTCTTAAGCTCGAACAGCTTCTTCAGTCTTACCTGCCATTTCATCTAAAATTTTTAAAGCTCGCTCTAAAACAGTAGTATCATCAATCATAACCAATCCACCATCTGGTCCAGGTTCCAAGTGAATCCCAACACTTTTCCCCTCCTTAAAATTGTGTCCACCGAAAAAATTTCTTACAGTGTCAACATTCAGTCCAAGTTCATCGGCTATTCTATGCATACTACCACTAGGCAATGAGTCTTTAATCTTACGTAATTCATTAAATGTTATTGTTCTCATATTCATAAATTTAATGGTTAATACTCTGTACTTTTTATTATCACGCTATAAACTTAAGGAAAAAAAAGGATAAAACAAACTATTTCTTTATCTTTTTTCAAAAAGAATATTGCCTCTCCAAAAAATAATCATTTTCAAGTATGCAGAATTATAAGTACAGAGAAAAAGCTCCTAAAAATAGACAGAAACAGCTCGTATAAAGCAGAATTATCGGGTTTATACGAGCTGTTTTTAGAATACAGGGAAAATTTAAATACCTTCTATGGCAGAAGCTGGAACCCACCCTACTTTACCATCTTCCAAACGAATTTCTTTCCATTCACGCATAGAGTTGTCTTTTATCTCAACTTTACGTCCCTCATGAAGAATGAACAGACTTGTACCACTTTCACTGGGAGTACTACGCACTGTGACACTAGGTGCCAACACTATAGCTTCGTTACGTTCCATCAGTTCGCCTTTTTGCTGAGCAGCAAACACATTACTCAATATAACAAGAACCAGGAATACTATTCCTGCAATAAATCCCACTTTCTTTCCCGTAATCTGTTTTGAAAAGAAAAAGAGATAGAACGAAACGAGTAATAGTACAAAGAACACAATCCCCAACTTAGCCCATGCGTCTACGCTAAGACAATTAATCAACGATTTAGTCCAAGATACAAAGAAAACCTCAGGAATTGGGATTACCTTATCGATTGTCTTAGAACGTGCTATCTCCAAATTTGCACGAATATCAGCATTACCAGGTTCCAACAACAAGGCACGCTCATAATTCAATATAGCTCTTGCTATATCATCTGCCTTATAATAACTGTTGCCAAGATTATAATAGACCTCTGCAGCCTCTCCCTTCTTTAACAGATTCTCATATATTTGAATGGCAGAAGCATAATCATTCCGTATATAAGCGCTGTCACCTTCAGCCTTTGTCACATTGCTTTCTTGCCTTGCAGCAGAGAATTCCGCATGTGAACCGACGGATGTAGAGTCACTAGCAGTCTGTAATGTATCTACAGATGCAGAATTCTGCCCATAGGCAGTAATTGCCATCACTAGACTAAGAGTAAAAAACAATATTTTATTCATTACCATTTCCTCCTGATTAATGTTTTATCGAGTTTTCCATTTTACTGATAACTTCCAAAGAAGCTGAATATACCTTATCCATAGCCTGGTTATCATCACCCGGAGCAAAGCGGGCAAACTCACAGTTATTCAATGCATCGAGGAATTCCTTTATCAACGCATCATTCACACCATAATTACGAAGTTCCTCTTCGATATTATCCTTAGACAAACGGGATACCGGAATGTTCAGTTTATCACTGATATACCCCCAAAGAGCCTTCAAAACCTCATCATAAAACGCATCTTTCTTATTCTCAACCAATAATTTACCAGCTTGCTTCATACGTTTCACCGCCACTTTATTGGCTTTCTTGGTACGCATCTTTGCTACATTTGCATTGGCTGCTATTTGCTTACGATAGATGATAAAGAATGTAATGAATGCAATACCCGGTATCAAATAAAGTAACCAATACGTCAACGAACCGAAGAAGAAATCACCTTTGGGAGACAGAGTAACATTATTCTGCTTGATAAAACGAATATCCTCGTTCAATACTTTCAACTCTTCCTTGCTTGTAAAGTTTGCAATAGTCTGAGCAGCATTGCCTGCTCCCTTTTCCACATGCAATTCATACTCTTCCGTAGTCAACGTTTTATACGAACGGGAATTAATATCAAAATAACTGAACTTTACGGCAGGAATCTTATAAGTTCCCGCATTACGAGGAATTGCCAGATACTCAATGACCTTGCTACCGGAGAGGCCCGAATTTGTCAGACGGAATTTATTGTCCACCTTCGGATCATATACTTCAAAATCCTCGGGGAATTTAACTTCCGGATTAGAGAGCAATTTCAGATTACCGGTACCAGAAATGACAAGTTTGACAGTAACAGCATCATTGGTCTTGACATTTGTACTATTGATAGAAGAAGTTATATTGAACTCTCCCACTCCTCCCGAAAAATCGGCTGGCTTACCTGCCGGCAAGGGCTTTACGTCAATTGTCAGTTGCGGAGTCAAAATTGTCTTTTTAACTTCTACGTAATTGCTTCCTCCATTGAAAAATGCCTCGAACGGATCAGCAACTTGTGTAGCCTTTGCAATGGAAGCATCAAAGCGTGCTGCATCAATTGTCAGCTTACCGGCTTGTTGCGGGAACAACACAAACTGACGATAGATTGTAGACTGATAATTTCTACCTTTATAATGCTCCAATCCCCATCTTCTGTCATTAGGCAATTCTACTTCCTGAGAATGGAATCCTTTGAAGTCAGGCAATTTCACATTATCAAACATACGTAAGTCCACCAAGGTATATATCTTGTATGTCAGCAGAAAAGCCTCTTGTTCATACACCGTCATCTTACTGGCAGTAGCTGTAATAAACAAATCACTATTCGATACAGATGTCCCGGAAGAAGCGCGGCTGGCAGTGCCCTCACTCTGTTTGCCACCATTTCCAGAAGCTCCATTAGCAGCCTGATCTGCCGGAAGAACCCTTACTTGTACAGAATTCGAAACCATTTGGTTACCATCAGCAGTGATAGTGGCTCCTGGAATAGTAAAATCACCTTCTGCAGTCGCCATTAAAATATAAGTGAATGTAATACTGCTGGTTGAAGTCGTCTGCCCATTAATCATCTGCACGCTACTCTGTTGCGAGCGGCTGGGCCCCATCAACACATCAAATCCCTTCATAGAAGGAGCACGAAAGTCCCTTACCTTTTGTGTAGTCACCGTATACGACAGTCTGAACTGGTCTCCTACCGCCACAGCGTCAGGAGCGGACGCAGTAAACGATACCTTGCCATCGGCAAAGGCATTCATACTGACTGCAATCAGTGCTATCCATAAGAAAACTATTTTTCTCATATATTATTCCTATTATGTTTGTTACCAATCTTTTTCCAGACGACCTCCTTGAAGTACCTGCTGCTTTTTCACTTTATCCTGCACATCCTTCTCGTCTTGCATGACAGAGTTTAACAGCTGCTCGGCATTTTCCTTAGACATCTCATTATCTTTCTTTTCCGGCTGAGAAGGTTGTTGTTGCTGGTCTTGATTCTGTTGCTGGTCTTTCTGCTGATCCTGCTGTTTATCCTGCTCCTTCTGTTGGTCCTGTTTATCCTGATCTTGATTCTGATCCTGGTTCTGCTGCTGGTCTTGCAATTGTTTCTGTGCCAAAGCAAGGTTATAGCGCGTTTCATCATCTTTCGGATTATTGCGTAACGACTCCTTATAGGCTTCTACCGCCTTTGCATAATCCTTCTGAGAATGAAAGATGACTCCCATATTATGATAAATCTGTGCTAAGTTCGATTTGTCCTTTTCTATCTTGGTAGCTCCCACATATTGCTCCATCGCTTCCTGCAGCTTGTTCTGCTGGGTCAATGTATTTCCCAGGTTGAACATGGAAACCGTTGACTTCGGGTTTACCTCCAAAGCCTTCCGATAGTTCACTTCTGCATCCACATATACGCTATCCTTAAAAAAACGGTTTCCCTTACGGATATAATCGCGTTCCGCCTTCTGTGCAGAAGCTGAAGCTGCCACTAACAGCAGCAAAACTATTCCAATATATTTTTTCTGTAACATACGCATCATTTCTTATTAGAGAATAAATGAATGTTGCGGAACAGAGGATTCTTGCGCTCCAATATCAACATCTCAGTCAGTAACAACAGCAGAATAATCCATGCCACTGCCTGAAACTGTTCATTGAATTCCGTGTACACCTGTGTTTCCACATCTGCCTTTGCCATCTTGTTGATTTCCTGACTAATCGCTTTCTGTGCACCATTGGTATTGTCTACGCGCACATAAATACCATTTCCTGCCTGAGCAATTTCCTGACACATCTGCTCATTCAAGCGAGTAACGATTACATTACCTTCACGGTCACGACGATAATCATTAGTACCCTCTATTGGAATGGGGGCACCCTCGGGCATACCTACCCCTAATACATTGACCTGGATACCTTTCTCTGCAGCAGCCTTAGCAGCTTCTACGGCACCACCTTCATGGTTTTCACCGTCGGTGATGACAATAACAGTACGTCCCACTCCTTCTTGAGGTGTAAAACTCCGGGCAGCCAGATTTATTGCAGCTCCAATTGCCGTACCTTGCTTGGAAATCAGCGAAGGATCGATGGACTCCAAAAACATCTTGGCAGAAATATAATCACTCGTAATAGGCAACTGGGTAAATGCGTCACCTGCAAAAACAATCATACCGACCTTGTCATTCTGCATCTTATCTACCAACTGCGCCACCAGCCGTTTTGCCTTCTGCAAGCGGCTTGGCTGTACGTCTTGTGCCAGCATGGAATTGGATATATCCAACGCAATCATCACTTCCACTCCCTGGCGTTTTACCGTCTCCAGTTTGGAACCAAACTGCGGACGTGCCAGCAGTACCGTGAACAACCCGATAGCTGCAAAAACCAACCAAAACTTCACATCCGGACGGTATTTGGAAACATCCGGCATTAGCTGTGCCATCAGTATAGGGTCACCTAATTTACGAATGGCTTTCCTCCTCCGATAATTGGAGTACAAGTAGAAGGCCGCCAATAAAGGCAGCAGCAGCAACAAGTACAAATATGCAGGTTCTTCAAATCGAAACATCTTTTTATTTACAATTTAGCAATTTACAATTTACAATTTGGCTACGCAATGACTGATACACTAAAAGACATTCTCCGTTTTTACGGTATCTTCTTCAATATAGAGTTGCGTAACAGTACCTCCAGTAATACGCACAAGAAAGCAGCCAACGCAAACCAGCGGTACTCTTCCTGGCGCTTGCTGTATTCTTTTACATTCAATTTTGTTTTCTCCAGCTTGTCTATCTCCTCATACACTTCCTTCAACTTCGAGTTGCTGGTGGCACGGAAATAGTTACCTTCCGTTGTTCCGGCAATCTGTGTCAAAGTCTTTTCATCAATTTCGACGGGCATATTGACATATTGCACTGTTCCGCCTACCGGATAAGGATAAGGAGCCATACCATTGGTTCCTACCCCAATAGTATAAACGCGAATGCCAAAACTCTTGGCTATTTCAGCAGCCGTCAAAGGAGAAATATCACCTTTATTATTGACACCGTCCGTCAGCAGAATAATGACTTTCGACTTTGCCTTGCTATCCTTCAAACGGGTAACGGCATTGGCAATACCCATACCGATTGCCGTTCCGTCTTCAATCAGCCCGCACTTCATATCTTTAAGCAAGTTCAACAATACGGCATGGTCTACTGTCAACGGACATTGCGTAAAGCTTTCTCCAGCAAACAAAGTTATACCTATATTGTCATTCGGACGTCCGTTAATAAACTCTGCCGCCACATCCTTCGCCGCTTCCAACCGGTTAGGTTTCAGGTCTTCGGCCAGCATACTGGTAGAAACGTCCATAGCAAGCATGATATCAATACCCTCAATCTCACTGTTCTGCCAGCTATCGGTGGTTTGCGGACGTGCCAAAACAAGAATAATCAGTATCAAGGCAATTATCCGCAATACAAACGGTACATGCAACAAATAGTTCTTATAGCTTTTAGGGGTATGGGCATACACACGGGCATCCGAAATCTGAAGCGTAGCTTCACTATTCTTCCGCTTCATAATATACCATACTATATAAGGTATAAGCAACAGCAGCAAAAATAAATATTCAATATTGGCAAAAACCATATTTATGTACGATTTAACGATTTACAATTCAGCTTCGCTCCAAACATCCCTCATTTTTCACTCATGTATATCCGATTGAAGTCACTTTTCCTGTATTAAGCAAAATAATTATACAACTCCAATCCGATATATATCAATGAACTGACAAGGGCTACAGCCAACACTACAATACCCGTTCCCAGCAAAATCTTGGTACGCAAAGAACGTTTCTCGATAATGGTAATCTCCGTAGGCTGCGGCTTGGCATTCTCCTCTTCTTTCTCCTTGGTTTCATTAATAAAGTCAATGGCATTAATCAGGTTAGCGTCATTTTCGTTCATCAATGGATTATGCTTGGCAAATTTCACCAAATCAGCAGTCTGGAACAATTCACGCAAATCCGATATTGCTTCCTTATCTTTCATTTCCAGCAACTTATCTATGATTTCCGTAGAAGTCATTTCCAAAGCATTGAAACCAAAGCGGTCTTTTATATATGTACGAAGAGCATCAGTCAATTCCGTATAATATTCCTTCGGTTCCCCTTTCTGCCATACCTTCTCATTCTTGATACGTTCTATCTCCTGCATAGCCAACTGATGGGGAGGCAGCTTAGGTTCTACCTTCACCTTACGGATAATAGGCTTATTGTCGAAGAAGCGCATTATCAGATAGACAAGTAATATCCCTATCGGGATAATCAGCGCACCACAAGCCATAAGACCATACCAGTCTTCCCAGGCAAAAGGCGCTTGCATCACTGTTTTGGGACCGAAGAACTGTTCCGGATTCTCCGGGTCTAACGGGACATTCACCGAATATACTTTCAAGGCCAACGCTTTGGAGCGATACTTCTCATTATCCACCGTCACTTCCATAGGCGGCAGATAATAAAGAGCCGAGTCGAAAGAGGTAACTGTATACTCTTGAGTTATCAATGCACGCCGACCATCATTCAGCAGTTGCGTATCCGGCTTGGCCACATCAATAATTTCAACCCCATTCACCAGCGTATCGGTATATACCGGGAATATGGCACGCTTATCGGCATCCAGAGATACTTGAAGCTTTATCTTTGCCTGCTCTCCAATAAGAATCTGCAAAGAGTCAATCGTAGCATCTACCGTTACCGACTGGGCTACTACCCTTCCCGACCATGCTATCAATAACGCTATCAGAAATAAATATCTTTTCATTTTCCGATTAATTTCGTTTCGCAAACAAATTCATCAATGCCTTGACATAATCCTGGTCGGTACGTACCGACACATTGTCGACATTACTCTTGGTAAACGTTTCATTCAATTCCGCCTGCTTGTTCACCCACCAATCATGATGGGCACGGCGCACGGCACGCGAGGAGGTGTCAATCCACTGCTCATGTCCCGTCTCGGCATCCCTAATCTTCATCAGTCCCACGGGTGGCAATTCTTCCACACGACGGTCGTACACCTGAACGGCAACCAGGTCATGCTTACGATTGGCAATGGTCATGGCGTTCTTGAAACTTTCCTGGTCGATGAAGTCGGACAAGACAAATGCCGTACAACGGCGTTTCATCACATTCGTCAGATATTCCAATCCCAAACGGATGTTCGTCCTCCGGCTTTCCGCATGAAAATCTATCAGTTCGCGGATGATGTAAAGTATATGCTTACGTCCCTTCTTGGGCGGAATAAACTTCTCAATCCGGTCCGAAAAGAAGATGACACCAATCTTGTCATTATTCTGAATGGCAGAGAATGCCAGTGTAGCGGCAATTTCCGTCACCATATCCTTCTTCATCTGCTTTACCGTACCGAACTCCAAACTACCGGAAACATCTACCAACAACATCACTGTCAATTCGCGCTCCTCCTCAAACACCTTGACGTAAGGCTTGTTGAAGCGGGCGGTCACATTCCAGTCAATGTCGCGTATGTCGTCGCCAAACTGATACTCGCGCACCTCGGAGAATGCCATACCTCTACCCTTGAAGGCAGAGTGATACTGCCCGGCAAAGATATTGTTGGACAATCCGCGCGTCTTTATCTCAATCTGACGGACTTTCTTCAAAAGTTCTGTTGTTTCCATTGATTTATTTTAATAATCTCATTTAAGCACACAAGCGCAATTTAGTTTATAACAGAAACTTCCCTATGAAAAGGGGTGAGGTTTTCGGTACTCAACCCTAAGGTTTACGACGCTAAGCCTCAGGTATAGGATTGTAAACCTCAAGTTTACGAAAACCTCTATTATGCGTTAGGGCACTTCAACCTTGTTCAGTATCTTGCTGACGATTTCATCAGATGTCATATTGCTGGCTTCCGCCTCGTAAGTCAAGCCGATACGGTGGCGAAGTACGTCGTGTGCCACAGCGCGCACATCCTCCGGAATGACATAACCGCGACGCTTGATGAACGCGTAGCTACGGGCAGCCAAGGCCAAGTTGATGGAAGCACGGGGCGAACCGCCGAAACCAATCATGTCTTTCAGTTCTTTTAAATCATATTTTTCCGGATAACGGGTAGCAAATACAATATCAACAATATATTTTTCTATTTTCTCATCCAGATACACCTGGCGAACCACTTTACGAGCTTCAATAATTTCGTCTGCCTTCAAAATGGGCTTCACTTCAAATTTATCACCATTGATATTCTGACGGATAATCAGTTTCTCCTCTTCCAGCTTCGGATAGTCTATTACGACTTTCAGCATGAAACGGTCCACTTGCGCTTCGGGCAGCGGATAAGTACCTTCCTGCTCGATAGGATTCTGTGTGGCAAGCACCAGGAATGGTTTGGGCAACCCGAAAGTTTCATTGCCGATAGTAACTTGACGTTCCTGCATGGCTTCCAGCAAAGCACTCTGTACTTTGGCCGGAGCACGGTTGATTTCATCAGCCAAAACAAAGTTTGCGAAGACCGGACCTTTTTTTACTTGGAATGTTTCATCCTTCTGGCTGTAAACCATTGTACCTATTACGTCGGCAGGCAACAAGTCAGGCGTAAACTGAATGCGGCTGTATTGCGCATCAATCAACGAAGCAAGCGTCTTGATAGCTAAAGTCTTTGCCAAACCGGGCACACCTTCCAACAACACATGTCCATCGGACAACAAACCAATTAACAACGACTCTACCAGATGCTTTTGTCCTACAATGACCTGGTCCATACCTGTGGTAAGATTGGTAACGAAAGCACTTTGTCTTTCAATCCGCTCATTCAGTTCGCGGATGTCAATTGTTTCAGCCATAAATCAATCTATTTTTTAATGTTTAATTTCTTCATTTATCCGGTTTTGAACCGGCAATTATTTTTTTCGCTCCCAAAAGTACGGGAATAAATTAACCATACCAACTAATTTTTATTAAAAAACTATGCGAAACCTTTTAGATTAAACTACTTTCATAGAGTTTAGTATTTAACAAAAAAGAAGCAGTAATTTTTTACTGCTTCTTGGCTAATTTCGGTATCTTGATAGTGGTACCATAAGGTACATTATCCGGATTCTTGATTACGCCGGGATTATGCTTCACGATATAAGGCCAAAGCGCTTTTGTCCCATAAAAACGAAGCGCTACCCTAGTCAGCGTTTCCCCTTCCTTGATGGTATAAGTGGTTTCTGTTCCCACAATCGTATACCCCACAGAATCCGGTTCAAACGGTGCAACTGTCTTTTTCTGCTCTTTTTTAGGAGCGGGAGACTGTGCCTGTACATTTTCCTTTGGAGTTGTTGTAAGCGCAGGAGTTGTTGTAGCAACAGTTTCTGCCACAGTATCTGTCCGGGCAGGAACTACAACATCTTTTGAAACAATGCTGTCTGTCAAGGCAATATTGTCTTGACCGGCAGGGACATCCACCTTTTCAGTAACAGATTCCTTCACATCCGAGTCTGCAACCTCTTCTACAAGAGGCTTTGCAGTAAGTTTGTCAAGCAAGTCCGGATAATACATGAAAGCTACGGCACCACCACACAACAACACTACAAATACAACGATGCCTATAAAATATTTCATAGTCGAAGAATCTGCCGTATCTTTTATCACTGGCTCAGACGGTTCCGGTTCAACAGCAACTATATTTTCAGGCATTGCTTCAGGTTCAGTTTTTTCCGGTTTCTCCTCTTCAACTTCCGGTTCGGGCTCAACTAACGGCTCTTCGACTACAGTTTCCACCAAAGGTTCTTCTATCGTGGCTTCTTCCACTAAGGCAACCTTCTCCTCCACCTCTTGTTCCGGAGTTTTGATTTCAGTATCTTCATCATCTTCACTGTCATTTTCCTGCAGGGTGTCCTCAAGCACCGTAGCGTCATTCAAAACTACAGTTTCAAAATGCGAAAATGGTCTATTGATAATATCTTTCAAAGCCGGTTCCGGTGTAAACGACACTTTTGTATGCCCTTGTATCTCAAACCTTTCCCCCGTATTCACATTAACGCTTTCACGACTCCCGACATCTATCAGCTTGAAAGTCCCCAAACCTCGTATCTTCACATATTTGTCCTTCTCCAAAGACTCCTCAATCAGCTGGAAGAATTCTTTCACAAAACTATCCGCATTCTTCTTGCTCATGCCATGCCTTTCAGCCAGCGTGTCAATCAGGTCTTGTATGTTCAGTTTCTCGTTCATAATACGGGAGATTTTTTAAAAGCCGGTTACTTAAACTTATCCTTTAACAATGTACTCGGCTTATAGGTCAATACCAATTTGGGAGGCACCAGCATACGTTGCTTTGTAGTCGGATTCACAGATATACGCTCTGCCTTCTTTTTCACTTCGAATGTACCGAACCCTTGTATAGAGATAATATTCCCCTCCTCCAACTGCCGTGTCATATCTGCCAGCAATGAAGCAACCAGCTCAGAAGTATCTTTCAATGTGTACCCTAACCTCCGCGACAATTCAGAAGTAAACTCTTTGTTATTCAAAATGTAAGCCTTTAAATTGAACTACGGTGCTATATTAGCAAATCTTCTTCACATATGCAAGAAGATAAGGAAAAATCTTTAAATTATTCGTCCAAAAAGGTCGAAATCATCGGAATTTACTATCTCTACGTGGTAAAAGTTACCTATATGCAACGCCCTGTCTCCACGCTCAATCAAAACCTCAGGATCCACTTCGGGAGAATCAAATTCTGTACGTCCAATATAATATTCGCCTTCCAGCCGGTCAATGATTACTTTCATCTGCCTGCCTACTTTCTCCGCACTCAACTCCCCTGAAATGCCTTGTTGAATAGACATTAACTCATCCAAGCGCGCTTGTTTCACTTCCTGGGGAATAGAATCCTCATATTCAGCAGCGGCATACGTCCCTTCTTCTTCCGAATACGCAAAAGCCCCCATTCTATCGAAACGCACTTTACGGACAAACTCTTTCAGCTCCTCAAAATCGGCTTCAGTTTCTCCTGGATGCCCCACCATCAGTGTAGTACGGAGATGAATACCGGGAACCTCCTCACGGAATTGTTCTATCAGCTTATACGTCTCATCCTTCGTCACATGGCGACGCATCTTTTGCAGCATATTGTCACTGATATGTTGCAGGGCAATATCCATATATTTGCATACATTGTCACGCTCGCGCATCACACGGAATAAATCAGCCGGAAAATGTGCCGGATAGGCATAATGCAAGCGTATCCACTCCACTCCGGGAATATCCGAAATCCGCTCAACAAGCTCGGGCAACATTTGCTTCTTATATAAATCTACTCCGTAATAGGTCAACTCCTGGGCTATAACCTGGAATTCCTTTACACCCCGTGCAACCAGATACTTCACCTCGTCAAGTATCTCCTCCATCGGGCGCGACACATGCCGTCCCGTAATGATGGGAATAGCACAATAAGAACATTTACGGTCACACCCTTCGGATATCTTCAAATAGGCATAATGCTTGGGAGTGGTCAATGTGCGCTCTATGTGCAGCTCGTCATGATAGGCCTTTCCCAAATCCTGCAACAACTCTCTCCAATTGAATTTACCATAGAATTTATCCACCTGGGGAATTTCAACGGCCAATTCCTTCAGATAACGTTCCGAAAGGCAACCCATTACATAAAGCTTCTCCAAGTTTCCTTCCTCCTTGGCCTGCGCAAATTCCAGAATCATATTAATGGATTCCTCCTTGGCGTCACCGATGAAACCGCAAGTATTGATTACGGCAATCTGTCCCTTCGGTCTTTCCGCATCATGTGTCACATGGAATCCCACTTCCTCCAACTGACGCATCAAATGTTCCGAATCCACCAGGTTTTTAGAACATCCTAAAGTGATGATATCTATAGTCTTCCGTTTCATGCATTCTCCCCGAACAGTGAATCAACAAATTCCTTTTTACGGAACACCTGCAAATCTTCCATTCCTTCACCCAATCCAATATATTTAACCGGAATTTTAAACTGGTCTGAAATGCCGATGACTACGCCACCCTTGGCTGTTCCGTCCAACTTTGTAACAGCCATTGCCGTAACCTCCGTTGCCAGAGTGAACTGCTTGGCTTGTTCGAATGCATTCTGTCCGGTTGAGCCATCCAACACAAGCAACACCTCATTCGGAGCATCAGGAACAACCTTCTTCATCACATTCTTGATTTTCGTCAGTTCATTCATCAAACCGACTTTATTATGAAGGCGTCCTGCCGTATCTATAATTACCACATCGGCATTATTGGCAGTTGCGGAACTCAGTGTGTCAAAAGCGACAGAAGCCGGGTCAGCACCCATTTTCTGCTTTACAACAGGCACACCTACCCGTTCACCCCATATCACCAACTGCTCCACAGCAGCAGCACGGAAAGTATCGGCAGCACCCAGATAAACAGACTTTCCGGCTTTCTTGAACTGATAAGCCAGTTTGCCAATCGTAGTAGTCTTCCCTACACCATTGACGCCCACTACCATAATGACGTATGGTTTCTTCGCAATCGGCGCTTCAAAGTCATCCACATCCTCCGAATTATTCTCTGTAAGCAACGCTGCGATTTCATCACGTAAAATATGATTCAGCTCAGTGGCATTCATATATTTGTCGGCTGCTGCACGCTTTTCGATACGTTCAATAATTTTCAGTGTCGTTTCCACGCCCACATCCGAAGTTATCAACACCTCTTCCAGATTATCCAATACTTCATCATCAACTTTTGACTTTCCTGCCACAGCACGCGCAATCTTGCCAAACACACTTTCTTTGGTCTTAGATAATCCTTTATCTAATGTTTCCTTTTTTTCCTTGGAGAAAAAACTAAAAAATCCCATACACTAATTATTTTTATGCAACCTGTTTTCGCATTCCCTGCAAAGATAGTGCAAACCGGATGCAGAATAAAATGAACCCGTTCATTTTTTATGCTGAGGTGCAGCCTATCTTCGCATTTTCAGCAAAGATATAACAAAACTGACGAATATTAAAAACTTCGTCCTCTTTTTAAAAAGAAATCCCCTTACCGGAAATACCGACAAGGGGGATCTTTATAAGTCATCAGCGCTTTACAGCCACTGTATTTATCTTATTTCTTAAAGAAGTTCTGAACATCTTCATTACGGACCATCTGTTCATCAAAGATGTAAGCACCAGTCTTAGGAGACTTCACCATTTTGATAACCTTTGTATAAGAACGTCCTTCTTTGCTTCCTTCGTGCAAGGTTGCTACCGCTTTCTTTGCCATAAGTTATAGATTTATTATTTAATTTCTTTATGTACTGTCACTCTCTTCAGAATCGGATTGTATTTCTTCAACTCCAATCTCTCTGTGGTATTCTTTCTGTTCTTCGTCGTAATATAACGAGAAGTACCCGGCATACCGCTATCCTTGTGTTCTGTGCATTCCAGAATCACCTGTACTCTGTTACCTTTTGCTTTCTTTGCCATAATCAGTATTCTCCTCTACTTTAGCCAATAACTTTAATGCTTTTCCAATCACAATAACCTTTAGCTACCGCATCTTTCAAAGCAGCGTCCAGTCCTTTCTTATTAATAATGCGCAAACCATTAGCGCAAATGCTAAGGCTGATCCAGCAATCCTGCTCTACATAGTAGAACTTCTTGTTAAACAAGTTCAAATCAAAGGTTCTCTTTGTTCTTCTCTTTGAGTGTGAAACATTGTTGCCAATCATGGCCTTCTTTCCGGTAATTTGACAAATCTTTGACATTTCTATCTTAATTTTATAGTTTTCTTTTTTGCCTATTTCAAACAGAGCGCAAAGTAAGCACTTTTATCGTTACCAAACAAGTTTTTCTTAAAATAATTCACTGTATGATAGCATTTTTTCCTCATTTCAGCTTCTCACAAAGCAACAAAAGGGCATTTTGAATTGCTTTTTCCACATTTCCCTTTCTTCCCTCGTCCCCCTCCTGCTTCATGGCAACTATTTCATTTTTATAGGCAGCAGCTATCCACACCGTACCCACTGGTTTTTCCGGAGTCCCACCTCCAGGACCTGCAATACCGGAAGTAGCCACTGCACAATCTGTTTTCAGCGTTTTCATCGCACCTTTCACCATTTCTGTAACAGTTTCGCGGCTTACTGCTCCATGTTTTTCCAAAGTTTCGGCAGATACATGCAGCAAAGACATCTTTATTTCATTGGAATACGCCACTATACTACCATTAAAGTATTCCGAACTGTCGGGAACGGAAGTAATCAAAGCGGCAATCCCTCCACCCGTACAACTTTCTGCGGTGGAAAGGGACAATTTCTTTGCTTTCAGCAGCTCTCCTACCTTTTCTTCCAACTTCATACCTTATTATATATTATCCTAAAGTTACGCGTGAATAAGCAGGTGCTTCCATCGGACAAAAATCCTTATCCATATACTTGAAGTATCCGGTAATGGCAATCATGGCAGCGTTATCCGTTGTGTAGCTGAACTTCGGAATAAATATTTTCCAACCATACTTCCCGGCATGCTCACGGAAAGCATTACGCAATCCGTTATTGGCAGAAACGCCTCCTGCAACAGCCACTTCCTTTATTTTATATTGTTTGGCAGCTTTGCGCAACTTATCCATCAAGATATCTACAACGGTAGCTTCCAGTGATGCCGCCAAATCCGTCTTGTGATGTTCGATGAAATCGGGGTCGTCCTTCATCCAGTCGCGCAGAGAGTAAAGAAACGAGGTCTTAAGTCCGCTGAAACTATAATCCAACCCTGGAATATGCGGTTTGCTGAACGAGAAGGCTTTAGGATTACCTTGCCGAGCCAGTTTGTCAATAATCGGACCACCCGGATATCCCAATCCCATTACCTTCGAGCATTTGTCAATGGCTTCACCGGCGGCATCATCAATGGTCTGCCCCAAAATTTCCATATCGTTATAGGCTTTCACCAAGATAATCTGTGAGTTTCCACCGGAAACCAGCAAGCAGAGGAAAGGAAATTCCGGCTGCACATTATCTTCACCTTCTGCTTTAATGAAATGAGCTAACACATGACCAGTCAAATGATTAACATCAATCATAGGAATACCTAATGAACGGGCAAACCCTTTGGCGAAAGATACCCCCACCAACAACGACCCCATCAATCCCGGTCCACGCGTAAAGGCCACAGCACTCAATTCCTCTTTGGTTACTCCGGCGCGTTTCAATGCCTCATGCACTACCGGAACTATATTTTGTTGGTGCGCGCGGGAAGCCAGTTCAGGCACTACCCCGCCGTATGCTTCATGCACAGCTTGGCTGGCCACCACATTCGAAAGCAGATAACCATCTTTGATGACAGCTGCAGAAGTGTCATCACAAGAAGATTCTATTCCCAAGATTATTGTACTCATAATGTTTATTTACGTTTAAACGCTGCAAAAGTAGTGATAAAAGTACGATTCATAACGTATTATTTCATATTTTTGTTGGCTGATTATAAAAATTAACCGCCTATCAGAAAGCTAAAAAAAACAGTACGCTGGGTACTCGGTATTGTATTGGGATTGTATATCGGTACCATATTGTTGCTGAACATTCCATCCGTTCAGCGACAAATGTCTGTATTTGTTGCCAATGAACTGGCTTCCATACTGGACAGCAAGATTTCCATTGGGCGAATAAACATAGGATTGCTGAACCGCATCATCATCGACGACCTGCTCCTGGACGACCAGTCTGGCAAGGAAATGCTGAAGGTGACCCGTCTTTCTGCCAAATTCGATATTCTCCCCCTATTCAGCGGCAAAATATCCATCAGTAACATACAATTGTTCGGCTTTAACATCAATCTGAACAAGCAGACTCCCAAGGATAAACCTAATTTTCAGTTTGTACTCGACGCATTCGCATCCAAAGATACGGTTCAAAAGAAAAACAACCTGGATCTCCGTATCAATTCCTTACTGATACGCCGCGGAAAGGTTTCATATGATGTGCTGTCCGAGAAAGAGACTCCGGGAAAGTTCAATCCACAGCATCTCCGCTTGCGTAACATTATTGCAAACATCTCCCTAAAAGCATTGCAAAATGATTCTATCAATGCTGCCATCAAGCGTCTGAGCATCGAAGAAGAACATTCCGGATTTGAATTGAAGAAACTAAGCCTAAAGGTTATCGGCAATGACCAACGGATGAAAATCGAAAATTTCGCCATCGACCTCCCCAACACCTCTTTGGCAATGGATACTATACACATGGATTATGACAGTCTGGGGGCATTTGACAATCTTGCCCAAGATGTCCGTTTCTCATTCCATTTGCTGCCCTCTCAAATCGCCTTGCAGGATTTATCGGCTTTTGTTCCGGCTTTTGGTTCTTTCAAGGAAAAATTGCAAGTAGAGGTACAGACGGACGGCACTGTCAATCAACTGAATTGCCCGCACCTTTCCGTCTCTGTCGGAAATCATTTTTATCTGAGGGGAGACGTATCACTACAAGACCTTTCCCATCCGGAAAATGCTTATATATTCGGCAATTTGTCCAATTTGTACGCAGCCCCGGAAGGAATTGCCTTCTTTGTCCGGAATTTCAGCAAGAACTATAATGGAGTACCTCCCGTCCTGCAACACTTAGGAACGGTTTCCTTCCGTGGAGAAGTATCGGGCTACTTCACAGACCTCGTAACTTACGGACAAGTACGCACTGACATCGGAACCATCCAAACTGACGTAAAACTAAGTTCTAACAAAGATAAAGGTTATTTTGCCTATTCCGGTGCAGTGAAAACCAAAGAGTTTGAGCTGGGCAAGATGCTGGGTAACAAAAAACTGGGTAAAGTAACTTTCAATCTGGATGTCAACAGCAGCCATTACGAAAACCAATACCCATCCGTACTGCTGAAAGGGCTGGTTGCCTCCATTGATTACAGCGACTACAATTACGAAAATATCACCCTGGATGGAGAATACAAGCAGGGAGGCTTCACGGGAAAAGTCGCCTTGGATGACACCAATGGTTCTGTTATTTTGAACGGTACCATCAATACCGCCAGTCGGGTACCGACTTTCAACTTTCAGGCAAGCATCGACAAATTTCGTCCTCATGCCCTACATCTGACACCCAACTATGAAGATACGGAAATATCAGTCAAAGTCAAGGCTGACTTCACCGGCGGTTCCATTGACGAGATGAACGGTGAAATCAACGTTGACAGCTTACTGTTCGCAGCTCCGGAAACACAATACTTCCTGGACAATCTGAAGATATCCGCCATCAGAGAAAGCGAAGACCAGAAACGGCTGACCATCCAATCCAACTTTCTCCAAGGTAGCATAGAAGGCGATTATTCTTATCGTACCCTGCCTGCCAGTGTACTGAATATCATGCGTCGTTATATCCCCGCCTTGATTCTGCCAGACAAGAAACCCATAGAGACGGAGAACAATTTCCATTTCGACATGCACATTTACAATACGGAACTACTCTCCACTGTCTTTCAGATTCCGGTAAAAGTATATACCCATTCCACCATTAAAGGATACTTCAATGACAAGGCACAGCGACTCCGTGTAGAAGGCTATTTTCCCCGTCTCCGCTATGAAAACAAATTCATCGAATCCGGAATGTTCCTTTGCGAGAATCCCGGTGACCAGTTCCATACACGCCTACGCTTCAGCAACCGCAAATCAAGCGGCGCTGTCAATATAGCTTTAGAAGCGCAAGCCCAGAACAACAGCATACAGACCACGCTGAACTGGGGTAACAGCAGCACTGTAACCTACAGCGGGAAACTCGCCGCCGTCGCCCACTTCATCCGTGAACAGAAAGAAGCGAATGAAAACAAGAGGAAACTTCCCCCCTTAAAAACCGTCATTGATGTCCAGCCCACCAACGTGATACTGAACGATACGCTATGGGATATACATCCCTCCCAAGTGGTACTCGACTCCGGCAAAGTGTATGTCAATGATTTCTACTTCAGCCATAAAGACCGGCACTTGCGTATCAATGGTATCGTTTCACCACAACCCGAAGATACAGTACGTCTGGATTTGAAGGAAATCAACATCGGTTATGTGTTCGACATTGCAGACCTCGGAGTCAATTTCAAAGGAGAAGCCACCGGTCCGGCTTTCGCCAGCGGAGTACTGGAAACCCCCGTCATGAGCACCGACTTGTTTATCCGCAATCTCGGATTGAACGAAGGCTTGCTGGGTGATGCCAACATACACGGAGAATGGCACCACGACGTGAAGGGCATCTATCTGGATGCCCATATCCGGGAGAAAGATATCGCCAAAAGCCATGTGTATGGCTATGTCTATCCCTTGAAGCCCACCAGTTCATTGGATCTCCAAATTGAAGCGGGCGGTACCAACTTGAAGTTTATACATCATTATATGAGCAGCATCACGCCCGAATTCAACGGACGTGCCACCGGCCATGTACATTTCTATGGCAAATTCAAGGCTCTCACCATGGAAGGGCGTGTATTCGGCGATGCTTCCATGAAGGTAGACGTGCTCAACACCACTTTCTCCGTCAAAGACAGCATCTACATCGAGCCCGGCGGGTTGACCTTCCGCAACAACCGCATTTTCGACACGCAAGGGCATCAAGGCAGCATGAGCGGCTATCTGCACTATCAGCATTTCAAGAACCTGGAGTACCGTTTCAATTTCAATGTCAACGACATGCTGGTGATGAATACCAAAGAATCACCAGACTATCCCTTCTACGGCACCGTCTACGGTACGGGGAATGCCACTATTGCCGGTAATGCCCAAGATGGCGTTAACATTGACGTTGCAATGACTACCAATCGTAACACCACCTTTACCTATATAAAGGATAACGTATCTACAGCGGTCAGCAACCAGTTCATCAAGTTTGTGGACAAGACGCCACGCCGTGCCGTACAAGACTCTGTCCGCCTTTCCGACTACGAGATTGCCCAAAAGGAAATCGAGGAAGAGAAAGAGAGCGACACTGACATCCGGCTGAATCTCTTGGTAGACGCCACCCCCGACGCTACCATGAAGATTATCATGGACCCTATCGCCGGCGACTATATCAGTGGACGGGGAACCGGAAATATCCGTACTGAGTTCTTCAATAAAGGAGATGTAAAGATGTTCGGCAGTTACCGAATAAGCCAGGGAGTCTATAAATTCAGTCTGCAAGAGGTTATCCGAAAGGACTTTATTATCAGGGATGGAAGTACCATTACATTCAACGGTTCGCCGCTGGATGCCACTCTGGACATAAAAGCAGGCTATACGGTCAACTCAGCATCCTTAAATGACCTGATGCCCAACGAGGCAACCTCCGGCTACATCAGCCAGACAAATGTAAAAGTGAACTGTATGATGGACCTTACCGGACAATTGACTTCACCCGATGTAAAATTCGACATCGAGCTGCCCAACGAACGCGATGAAGTGCAGGCCATTGTCCGTAACTATATTCCTACTGACGAGCAAATGAACATGCAGATACTCTATCTGTTGGCTATCGGCAAGTTCTATACCCCGGAAAACTTGGGAGCCACCCAGAATTCGAATATGATGTCCAGTGTTGTTTCATCCACCCTTTCCGGACAGTTGAATAACGCTTTATCAAACATTCTCGATGTCAATAACTGGAACTTCGGCACCAATTTCAGTACCGGTGAAAGAGGCTGGACAGACATGGAGTTCGAGACCATGCTTTCGGGACAATTATTGAATAACCGACTACTTATCAATGGTAATTTTGGCTATCGTGACAATCCGATGGCAAATACCAATTTTGTGGGAGACTTTGAAGCAGAATGGCTCGTCAACCGTTCCGGAGACATCCGCCTGAAAGCGTACAACGAAACAAACGACCGCTACTACACCCGGACAAATCTGACAACACAAGGTATTGGCATTATCTTCAAAAAGGATTTCAACAAATGGAGTGAGCTCCTTTTCTGGAACAGATGGAAACTCAACCGGCTGAGAAAGGAACAAGAAATAAAACAAGATACTCTATCCTCTGATAAAATAAACACAGAACAGCAGATGCCCGAGGCACAATCAAAACGGAAAAGGGAGCAAAAGTAAGATTGACGTTCTTACTGTCCACATTGAAGATTTTAGAATAAGTAAATAGGCTCAAATACAGTATTTAACATGGCTACACCCTTTGTACCTAAAGGTGTAGCCATCACTCTACGATGGTATAGGCATTCAAGGCAAAGGGTGTAGCCATAAAAATACATCAGAAAGGTAATGGCCCGTCCGACCCCACACCTCCAAACGGGTTGTCCGTCTGTGGCGGAAAATCAGCAGCCGATGGAGGTGGCGGTGTTGCCGTACTTCCGATAGGCGCATTCATACGTGAACCGAATGTAGCTCCTCCACCCTCCGTCGGAGGTGGAATAACCATATCATCCTCGGGATTCTGGAAACGGGTGTACTGTCCGATAAACCTCAGACGCACATCCCCCACGGCACCGTTACGGTGCTTTGCTATGATGATTTCCGCCATACCGCGCAAGTCACTGCCATCGGCAGAAGTATAAATCTTGTAATATTCGGGACGGTGAATGAAGCACACCATATCGGCATCCTGCTCGATGGCACCGGATTCACGAAGGTCGCTCAACTGGGGACGCTTGCCTTCCTCGCCTTCACGGTTCTCCACACCACGGTTCAACTGCGACAGAGCGATGATAGGAATGTTCAGCTCCTTGGCCAAACCTTTCAATGAACGCGAAATGGTACTAACTTCTTCCTGACGGCTACCGAAAGACATTCCGCTTGCATTCATCAGCTGAAGGTAGTCGATGATGATAATCTTTACTCCGTGCTCACGTACCAGACGCCGTGCCTTCGTACGGAGTTCGAATACCGACAAAGAAGGCGTATCATCCACATAAAGCGGAGCATCCAGCAAGTCACGCAGTTTGTAATCCAACTGCTGCCATTCATAGTCTGCCAACTGGCCACTCTTGATTTTCTCACTCGGAATCTCGCACACGTTGGATATCAAACGGTTCACCAGCTGCACGTTACTCATTTCAAGCGAGAACAGCGCTACAGGATTGCGGAAATTCACGGCAATGTTTTTCGCCATGGAAAGTACGAACGCCGTTTTACCCATGGCAGGACGGGCTGCAATAATGATGAGGTCGGACTTCTGCCATCCGGAAGTCATCTTGTCCAGCTTGGTATACCCACTTTCCAAGCCACTCAAACCATCGGTACGGGCAGCAGCTTTCTGAATCAAATCATAGGCTTCGGCAATGACAGGATTAATTTGTGTATAATCCTTCTTCATGTTCTGCTGGGAAATCTCGAACAGTTTTCCTTCGGCCTCCTGCATCAGGTCGTCCACATCCAGCGTCTCGTCGAAAGCCTTGCTCTGGATATTGCTGGTAAAAGTAATCAATTCACGTGCCAAAGCTTTCTGCGCAATGATACGTGCATGGTATTCGATGTGTGCAGAAGATGCCACCTTACTGCTAAGTTGGGTAATATAGAACGGGCCGCCCACTTCCTCCAATTCTCCCCGCTTGGAAAGCTGCTCCTTCACGGTGAGGATATCGACCGGCTTCTGATTCACGGCCAAATCGGTAATAGCGGAATATATCAACTGATGTCTATGCTCATAGAATGACTCCGGACGAAGAATTTCACTTACCAGCGAATAAGCGTCCTTCTCAATCATCAAGGCTCCCAAGACAGCTTCTTCCAGCTCCGGCGCTTGCGGCTGGATACGTCCGTAGTCTGTTACGGGCTGTGGTGCCTTTCCTTTCGGAGTACGGGATGTTCTTCTTTGTTCTGCCACTTTAAGAATTAAAAATTGAAAATTAAAAATTAAATGAATTTCCCTTTTAGAAAGGGAAAGCAAAGATAGTGCAAACCGAATACATAACTTTCATGCTTGCATGAAAAAGTTATGTTGAGGTGCAGCCTATCTTCGCTCGTATGGCAAAGATAAGCGAATTTATTTATAAGCAGTAAATAAATCATTGTTAAGTTTTCAATCTACTATGAACAGAAATCACTAACTTTGTCTTCGGAAGCTGCACTCCAATAGCTTCTCCTTTTAATTTTAAATTATTAATTCTTAATTTTCAACGCCATGCTGACTTTTCCAAATGCCAAAATAAACCTGGGACTGAATATCACAGAAAAGCGTCCGGACGGATACCATAATCTGGAAACCATTTTCTATCCGGTTCCCATAGAAGATGCTTTGGAAATAAATATCTTGAACGAAGGAAACGGAAAGTTCCGTCTGCATCAAGCAGGTCTGGAAATTGAGGGAGAAGCAGAGAGTAACCTGGTAGTGAAAGCCTACAAGTTACTGGATGACCGGTTCAACCTTCCTCCGGTAGATATTCATCTCTTCAAGCATATTCCCTCGGGAGCCGGACTGGGTGGCGGTTCGGCCGATGCAGCCTTCATGCTGAAGCTTCTGAATAATAAGTTTGAACTCGGACTGCCGGATGACACTCTGGAAGAGTATGCCGCCAAGCTGGGTGCCGATTGTGCCTTCTTCATCAAAAACCGTCCGACTTACGCAGAAGGTATCGGAAACATATTTTCTCCCCTTCCCCTCTCACTGAAAGGATATCGGATATGGTTGGTGAAGCCGGACATTTTCGTCTCTACACGGGATGCCTTTGCAAAAATAAAACCGCATCATCCGGAAATGTCCTTGAAAGAAATTGCCCAACTTCCCGTAGAAGAATGGAACGGACGAATGGTCAATGACTTTGAAGAAAGCGTATTCCCCCAATTCCCGGCTATTGGAGAAATCAAGGAAGAGATGTACCGGCAAGGAGCTGTATATGCCTCCATGAGTGGTTCGGGGTCATCTGTTTACGGATTATTCAAGGAAGATGCCGTATTACCGGAAGTGGATTTCGGAGAAAAAACTTTTGTATACAAAGGCCAGTTCACTGATATTTAAAAATGCATCAACCAATATACTGATTTCCGGAAACAAAAATACAACAAGGTTGTTCTTACAGAAAACTCAAAACAACCTTGATTATGAAAAAGTTCAAATTCTGTATTCTGGCAGGACTACTTGCCTTGCTGTCGGTGTCCGCTTTTGCGGAAGGACGTCTTCCTGCAAATATACAAACAGCTTTTCAAACGCTCTATCCTCAAGCAACGGATGTGGAATGGGAGCAAATCGCCGGTTGCTACGTGGCAGAATTTATTGCAGATGGTCAGGAAATTGATGTCTGGTTCAATAAACAAGCGGAGTGGGTTATGACTGAAACGGATGTAGAGTCACTGGAAAAAGTGCCGGCTCCCGTGGCAGAAGCATTCATGAGCAGTACAATGACCGGCATGAGATTAAGGGATATAAGAATCATCACCTTTCCCAAACATCCCACAGTGATAATAATTGAGGTGGAACAATACAATTCCGATGAAGAATTCCAACTGTTCTATGCTCCGGATGGAAAACTATTACAAAGCCTCGATGTAACAGAACTTGGAGGAGAGATTTATCCCGGACTCTTTTTCAATGATTAATACTGACGATTGGTGATTTGTTGATGGTATCCATTCATCAACAAATCACCAATCATTCATCACTAATCATTAATATACCTCTACCCTATCAGCAATACGCTTCGCTTTGTCGCGCAGCGTGTCAAGATCACTGTCAAGAGGTGCATAACACAGCACTACACCCATACGGCGGTTTACGCGGGTAGTAGGCTTACCAAAAATACGCAGATAAGTATCCTCTTCTTTCGTAACCTCTTCCATGCCACGATAATTGGGACGTTCCTGACTGGCTATCGGAGAAAGGATGACAGCACTGGCTCCTATACGCTCCTGCTTGATGCCAGGGATAGGCAGACCAAGCACCGCACGACAGTGCAATTCAAACTCATTCAGATTCTGGGTTCCGGCCAGGGTTACCATACCCGTATCGTGCGGACGTGGAGAGAGTTCGGAGAAATAGACACCGTTCTCATGGCTGAGAAAGAATTCCACTCCCCACAATCCGGCACCGGTCAAGGCACGGGTCACTTTCTCTGCCATATCCTGCGCCTCCCTTAGATGGGCAGGGTCAATATGGGCAGGCTGGAAGCTTTCACGATAGTCCCCACCCTTCTGTACATGGCCGATAGGCGGGCAGAACAAGGTCGGACCATTCTTCTGCGTTACGGTGAGCAGTGTTATCTCACTGTCGAACTTGATGAACTCTTCAATGATAAGTTCTTTGATGTCTCCACGGCTACCATTACAGCCATACTCCCAGGCATGCTCCAGTTCGTCGGCACTCTTTACGAGAGACTGGCCTTTACCGGAAGAGGACATCAGCGGTTTCACCACACACGGGAAACCTATCTTTTCAGCAGCAGCTTTCAGTTCATCCAAAGATTTGGCATAAAAATATTTAGCAGTCTTCAATCCCAGCTCTTTAGCTGCAAGGTCACGTATTGCTTTACGGTTCATGGTAAAGTTCACGGCGCGTGCACTGGGCACTACCTGAATGCCTTCTTTCTCGAAATCATACAGACGTTCTGTACGGATAGCCTCAATTTCCGGAACAATAATATCCGGCTGGTGTTTGCGTACTACACGTTCCAAAGCATCTCCATCGAGCATGCTGAATACCTCACATTCATCTGCCACTTGCATGGCAGGCGCTCCGGCATACGAGTCGCAAGCAATGATATACTGGCCCTTACGTTGGGCGGAAATAACAAACTCCTTGCCCAACTCACCGGAACCTAACAATAAAATCTTTTTCATCAATTCTTTTATTTACAATTTTATATATTTACGATTTGACGACGTACGATGTACGATTAGAGTTACTTTAGACAATAAACCGCCACAAGCCAAAGCAATCCCAATCGTACATCGTAAATCGTCTAATAGTAAATCCTCTTATTGGTGTTGTTCTCTCAACAAGTCATTCACCGTCTTTACCGGATTGAATGTAGTCAGAGGCACTTCTACAAATACTGTGTTCCAATCACTCATGGCCCCGTTCCACAAACCGGGAAGTTCAAGCGCCTTCAGGTCCTTGCCGTTCTTGGACTTATAAGAGATGAAGCCTGTCGCTTTATCCACATACTTCACAAGATTGAACTTATGTCCTTTATAGTCACGTACGGCGCAAACCAAATCCACCGGATTGAAATGGGTACCTTTTTCAAACATTTCCTTCTTTTCCGGGTCGTCCATATCAATCTGCGAACTTTCCAGAATCTGCAGAGAGATAGTACCGTCACTGTTGTATGCCAGGAACGGACCTCCGCCCGGTTCGCCTACGTTCTTCACCATACCGCAAACACGCATCGGACGGTTCAGCTTCTCTTTCAGATATATAACCAACTCGGCATCTTCCAGATTCTTTGTCTCCGGATTCTTGCAATAGAGTTGTTTCTGCAGGAATTGCAGAACTTCAAGAATTTGCTCGTGTGTATACTTCCCGCTGTCAAGCAACTGCAGATAAGCAAACGCTCTCTGCTGTAACGCTACCAGCACACCGGCAATCAGTTTCTTATATAATACGGTGTCACCTTTCAGCTTGTCGGGTACCACATTGTCTATATTCTTTATGAAGATAATATCCGCATCAAGGTCATTCAAGTTTTCAATCAAGGCGCCATGACCGCCGGGACGGAACAACAATTTGCCATTGTCGCGGAAGGGTTTGTTTTCCATATCGGCGGCAATGGTATCGGTGCTCGGCTTCTGTTCCGAAAAAGAGATGTTATAATCCACCCCATACTTCTTTGCATAAGCGGCAGCCTTTTCGTCTACCAAAGCCTTGAACAAGGCACGATGTTCGGGCGAAACCGTGAAATGCACATTCACCTTACCGTTCTTATTGGCAGCATACAATGCTCCTTCTACCAAGTGCTCTTCCAGCGGCGTGCGGCTACCGTCTTCATACTTATGGAACTTAAGCAATCCTTTGGGCAGAGCACCATAGTTCAGTCCGGCCCCTTCGAGTAAGGCAGCAACAACCGCCTTGTAGTTTCCAGCGGCAACCAAAGTCGGTATATCCTTTCCGGCAGTCCTCTGGCAAGCGGTATTCAAGTCATCATAGAAGGCAAACTTCTCTATTTTCTCAAAGAAAGTCTTTTCAAAGTTTGTCTGGGGAGTGTCATAGTCTGCCCCGAGAAATTCAAACAAGTTCTTGAACATACGGCTGGCAGCACCCGAAGCAGGCACAAACTTCACCACCACTTTATCGGTTTGTGTATATGCCTCCCACGCATCCAGGTATTTCTTCTGTTCATCCGTATCCGGAGCCAGTATACCCTTTTCTACAGAAGCAGCGGCAGACAGCTTCAAGTATGGAAAACCTTTTTCGAAACAAGCCAACTGTTCAGCTATTTGTTCTTCGGAGATGCCTTTATTTTCGAGCAACTCTTTGTCTTGCGGTGTTATCATAATATCTTGTTTTATTAATTCATGCCCAAAAATACAAAAAAAGCAGAACTGCCGTCAAGAAAATGAAGAAAAAACTTACCTTTGAAGCATAAAATACGGACGATTATGGAAACTGATGAATTTTTCACTATCAAAGAGAAAGATTTACTCTTCTCGCTCTACCGCAAACTGTTGCAACTTTCCGGAGAAACCCTCCAGAAGGGGGACTGCAAAAAGCTGAAAACACATCTTGTCAATACTATACAGAACAACCGTATCCAGCGTGATATATTCGGTTTGAATCCCGTCATCAAAGATATGCAGACGGCTGTCATTGTAGCGGAAGAAATCGGAATGAAGCGTGCTTCTATCCTGGGGCTCATGCTGCACGACTCCGTGCGCTGCGGCACTTGCACTGCTCTTGAAGTAGAGCAAATCTATGGCGAGGATGTGGCAGGCATCATCCGGGGATTGATACGTGTAAACGAACTTTATTCCAAAAGCCCTACCATCGAGTCCGAGAATTTCCGCAACTTGTTGCTGACTTTCGCCGAGGACATGCGTGTCATTCTCATCATGATTGCCGACCGCGTAAACATCATGCGGCAAATCAAGGACTGCGAAAATGACGAAGCCCGTCGGCAGGTAGCCAACGAAGCGGCTTATCTCTATGCACCCCTTGCCCATAAGCTGGGTCTGTACAAATTGAAGTCGGAACTGGAAGACCTCTCATTGAAATACACAGAAAAGGAAGTTTACTACCATATCAAGGAAAAACTGAATGAGACCAAGGCATCGCGTGACAAGTACATTGCCGCCTTCATTGCACCGGTACAGAAGAAGCTCGAAGAAGCCGGACTGAAGTTCCATATCAAAGGACGCACCAAGTCCATCCACTCCATCTACCAGAAAATGAAGAAGCAGAAATGCCCCTTCGAAGGCGTGTATGACCTGTTCGCCATCCGCGTCATCCTGGACTCTTGCCTGGAAAAGGAGAAACTGGAATGTTGGCAGGCCTACTCCATCGTAACAGATATGTACCAGCCTAACCCGAAAAGGCTACGCGACTGGTTGTCCGTACCTAAAAGCAACGGATATGAATCACTGCACATCACCGTGATGGGCCCCGAAGGCAAATGGGTGGAAGTACAAATACGTACCGAACGCATGGATGATATTGCCGAACGAGGCCTGGCCGCCCATTGGCGATACAAAGGAGTGAAAGGTGAATCTGGTCTTGACGAATGGCTGACTTCCGTACGCGAAGCCTTAGAGAGCTCGGACAGCAACGGACTGGAAACGATGGACCAGTTCAAACTGGATTTGTACGAAGACGAGGTATTTGTATTTACCCCCAAAGGTGATTTGTTCAAACTTGCCAAAGGCTCCACCGTGCTCGATTTTGCGTTCCACATCCATAGCAAACTGGGCTGCAAATGTATCGGTGCAAAAGTGAACGGCAAGAATGTACAGCTGAAGCAAATGCTGCATAGCGGTGACCAGGTGGAGATAATGACATCGAATACGCAGACGCCCAAGCAGGACTGGCTGAACATCGTAACCACCTCCAAGGCACGCACCAAAATACGCCAGGCATTGAAGGAAATGGCTGCACGCCAGCACGCCTTCGCTAAGGAAACCCTGGAACGCAAGTTCAAGAACCGGAAGATAGAGTATGATGAAGGAACCATGATGCGCCTCATCAAGCGCCTCGGTTTCAAGATAGTGACCGACTTCTATCAAGCCATAGCCGATGAAGAACTGGATGTCAACGAGATTATAGACAAATACCAGGAACAGCAAAGACGGGAAAATGATACGCGCGACGATATTGTCTACCGCAGTGCTGAAGGCTATAACCTTCAACAAGGCATACCGGAAGAGATAGGTACCAAAGAAGATGTACTGGTCATTGATCAAAATCTGAAAGGATTGGATTTCAAGTTGGCACGCTGCTGCAATCCCATCTATGGAGATGATGTATTCGGCTTTGTCAGTGTGACGGGAGGTATCAAGATACACCGTTGCGATTGTCCCAATGCCAGTGATTTGCACTCACGTTTCGGCTACCGTATCGTGAAGGCACGCTGGGCCGGAAAGTCACAAGGTACACAGTACCCCATCACCCTGCGCGTAGTGGGACACGATGACATCGGCATCGTGACCAACATCACTTCCATCATTTCCAAAGAAACGGGTATTACTTTGAGAAGCATCGGCATTGACTCGCATGACGGGCTGTTCTCCGGAACACTGACCATCATGGTGAGCGATACGGGACATCTGGAAGCACTTGTCAAGAAACTGAGAACAGTAAAGGGAGTGAAACAGGTTTCAAGGAATTAAGCAACAACTATAATCCATGAAGTACGACTTTAAAAAGCAGTTGCGCAGTTTCGGATATGCTTGGAAAGGTATCCGGTGTTGCATAGGAAAAGAACAGAACCTGAGCTTCCATCTGATAGCTACGGCTGTGGTAGTCATTGCAGGATTCGTTTTAGGCATTACCCGCATGGAGTGGATGATAATCATTCTCTGCATCGGAGTGGTGATAGCAGCCGAACTGTTCAATACCGCCATTGAGAAGCTGGTCGACCTGGTGTCTCCCCAACAGCATCCCGTGGCAGGGCAAGTAAAAGACATAGCCGCCGGAGCAGTACTGGTATGTGCTGCAACGGCGGCCATTATAGGATTGATTGTATTTATCCCTTACCTCACCCGCTTCTTCTTATAATAAGGATAGGTCAGAAGTACAAAGAAAAATACGGCAAGCATAGCAGCAACAGACGCCACATGGTATATCTGCGCTTTGTCCATCAGGTGGCAAGCCACAGCCATGCCCACCAGCAGCCCTGCCTCCATAGACAAATGACAAGTGGTGTTTGCCGTTCCACGCTGGCAATGGTGCGACAGCTTGACGAACATCTTCATGAACGGGACTGTAATGAACACCAATACAGCCAATGCCGCCAATGACCAGTAATCGCCCACAAACATCAGTGGCAGCAACGCTCCCGGTACAAAAGCAATCAGTAGCATATTGATGGCAGGTACCCATGCACGCGGCAATAAGAAGCGGTCCATATTGCACAACGACACGCCTATCGGAGCACGGAAAGCCACATATACCCTCGATGCGAAAAATATGCTAGCCAGTCCGGCCGCTACGGACAGATAGGTCACCATACGGAAACCATACATCTTATACATTCCAATGCCCAACACAACACCCACCAGCATGCCCAAGCGTGCAGCCCATGCATATACCATGTTTCCTGCGCTGCGGCGCGCGGAAGTCGTTATGTCGATGGCCACCGTAATGCCCGCTGTGGTTGCCAGCCCGAAACATGCTCCCTGCACAGCGGCAAGCAGCAGAAATTTCGTATAACCATCCACAAAGGCATATCCCAGAACAGCCGCCAGCATAATGAGTGCGGAGTAAAGGAGCACGTGTTTCCTTTTATATTCATCGACCAGATAGGCATGGAAAGGACCGACAGCAAACATGGCCACCACAAAGACCAGAAACATGCTGCCCGCCTGCCCGACGGAAACACCCAACTGCTCTCCCATCACAAAAGGAAGCAAAGGGAAAAGCATATAGACGGATATGAACAGCAACAGATTTGCCGTACACATCCGCCAAAAATTGAGTGTCATGAGTTTGTTAGTACTGTTCTTTCTCATTCGGGAAATCTAAATTCTTCACATCGGATACATAACGGCTGATGGCATCCGTCATCACTGTATGCAGGTCGGCATAGCGACGCAGGAAACGGGGACGAAAACCGTTATTCATACCCAGCATATCCTGAACCACCAACACCTGGCCGTCCACATCGCCACCGGCACCGATGCCTATAACGGGTATAGTCAGCTCGCTTGCCACGCGGGCAGCCAATGCGGCAGGAATCTTCTCCAATACCAGTCCGAAGCATCCGGCTTCTTCCAGCAAATGCGCATCGCGTACCAGTTTCTCGGCTTCGGCATCATCCTTGGCACGGACCGTATATGTTCCATACTTGTTGATGGATTGGGGCATCAGTCCGAGATGTCCCATGATGGGAATACCGGCGCTGAGGATACGCTTCACCGTACCGATGATTTCCTCGCCTCCCTCCAGTTTGAGGGCGTCGGCATGGCTTTCTTTCATAATACGGATAGCGGAAGCCAATCCCTCCAGTTCGTTGCCCTGATAAGAGCCGAAAGGCATGTCGACAATGACCATGGCACGCTTCACACCGCGAACCACGGATTTGCCATGATAAATCATCTGGTCGAGCGTGATGGGAAGCGTGGTGACATTGCCTGCCATTACATTGGAAGCGGAATCTCCCACCAGAATCACGTCTACCCCGGCACCGTCCACAATCTGCGCCATAGTATAGTCATAAGATGTCAACATTGATATCTTTTCGCCTCTTTGCTTCATTTCAACAAGGCGATGTGTAGTCACTTTACGAGTGTCGTCTGAAATATAACCCATGATAGTATTTACAATTTGGCAATTTACAATTTACAATTACTCAATTTAATTTTCGGCGCAAAGGTAATCCTTTTTCTGATTACTTGTGCAATTGAGTTAATTTATCGTAAGTGAATCCCTGAAAGTCATCCAATACATAATGACACAACGGAGCTATGTCTTCACGGGAATTGGTGGTTGCCAGCCCTATAACGGTAGCTCCTGAAGCCATGCCGGCTTTCAGCCCGTTAAAAGAATCCTCGAATACATATGTGGTGTCGGGAGTTGTGCCGAAAACCTCCATACCCAACAGAAAACAATCCGGTGCAGGCTTGGAAGCCGTAAACATCTCGGCCGTAAGAATACGGTCGAAAAGAGTCTTTATTTCGGGATGAACCCGATAGACAGCTGCCATCTTCGCTTCGTTGGAGCTGGTCACTACGGCAGTCTTCACCCCATTCCGGTGTAGGTCGGCAATGAAGTCAAGCACTCCGGGAATAAAGTCGAATGACATTTCCTGTTCAAAGCGGTTCAGCCGTTCGGTAATTTCGGCCTGTTCCTTCGCCATGCCCGGAAAAAAGGTATCATAAATATAGACCAGCGTCTGGCCCTTCACCCTGCCTTCAATATCATCCATACCCAAATACTGCTTTCCCATTTCATGCCAGAAGTGACTGTACTGTGTTTCCGTGTCTACCACCACGCCGTCAAAATCAAAAAGTACGGCGGTTGCTTTTGTTGTGTCCATAAACTTTCTTTTACCTAAATCTGTTAATACCAAAACATTATAGCGTACAAAGGTGGGAATAATCTGCGAATCAAACAAATATTTTATACCTTTGTGCTCCTTAATTGACTCATATCAAATGAACAACGCGCATATATTAGGAACCGAACGTATTGGCAAACTGCTTGTGCAGTACTCCATTCCGGCCATTATAGGCATGACGATTACTTCGTTGTACAACATCATCGACAGCATTTTCATCGGTCATGGCGTAGGTCCTATGGGCATTGCCGGACTCGCCATTACTTTCCCTCTGATGAATCTGGTCGTGGCTTTCTGTACGATGGTATCGGCAGGTGGCTCCACCATTTCGTCCATCCGGTTGGGACAGAAAGACCTGGACGGAGCAACGGAAGTATTGGGAAACACACTGATGTTCTGCCTGGTCAACGCATTCATATTCGGCAGTGTTTCATTCATCTTTCTGGATGACATCCTGCGCTTCTTCGGTGCCAGCAATGATACGTTGCCATATGCCCGCGACTTTATGCAGGTGATATTACTGGGTACCCCCGTCACTTATACCATGATTGGCCTAAACAATATCATGCGTGCCACGGGATATCCCAAGAAAGCGATGCTCACGTCTATGGTAACGGTAGTCTGCAACATAATCCTCGCTCCCATTTTCATCTTCCAATTTGACTGGGGAATACGGGGAGCTGCAACGGCAACGGTCATCTCGCAGTTCATCGGCATGGTGTGGGTAGTGAGCCATTTCCTGCAAAAGACAAGTGTGGTACGTCTGCAACGGGGGTTCTGGAAGATGAAGAAACGTATCATCAGTAGTATATTATCCATCGGTATGTCACCGTTTCTGATGAACGTCACGGCATGTGTCATTGTGATTATCGTAAACAACAGCCTCCAACAGTACGGAGGCGATATGGCCATCGGGGCATATGGCATTATCAACCGACTGCTGGTACTCTATGTAATGATTGTATTGGGGCTGACGATGGGAATGCAACCGATTGTAGGCTATAACTTCGGTGCGCAAAAGCACGACCGTGTGAAGGCTACCCTGCGCCTGACCATCATTGCCGGAGTATGTATCACCAGTACCGGCTTCCTTATCTGCGAATTGTTCCCCCATGCCATATCTGCCATCTTTACCAGTGATGAAGAGTTGATAGATATTGCTTCCAGAGGCGTACGCATTGCCGTAGCCATATTCCCGCTGGTAGGTGCACAGATTGTCATCGGCAATTTCTTCCAAAGCATCGGGAAGGCGAAAATCAGTATCTTCTTGTCGCTGACACGCCAATTACTGTATCTGTTGCCGGGACTACTGATATTCCCGCATTACTTTGGGCTGGACGGCATCTGGATATGTATGCCGGTATCGGACTTCTTTGCTTTTGTAACGGCAGCGGTGGCACTGTGGATATATGTAAAAAGATTACCCACAGGAATTACCGAAAAAGCGAGGTGAAAGTGATTTATTCTACTGCAAATATTGCATTTTATGTTATAACAAACAAATTGTTCGAAAATATATCATTCATTCAGCCCAAACACATCATCTATTCGCCCCAAACAGATGGTCTGTCTACCCCAAACGCATGATGTATGTTGCGGCAACTTTATTCGCTCTTGATGCTCTTTACCGGATTTTCATTGGCAATGCACCATGCCTTCAATACCACGGTAGCAACGATAAACAACAGCAACAGACAACCTACAAGAATATATCCGCCTATAGGGAATGGCACAACATCAGAGAACTGGCTCGCCCAAAGCTTTCCGGCCCGGCATGCTCCCCCAATACCTATGGCGACAGACGGAATGGCCAGCCAAAGCACATCTCTTGACAATAACAGCAAAATACTTTCCGTCTCCGCTCCATTCACTTTACGAATGGCAATCTCTTTTGAACGCAGGCGGATTTCATCATTCACATAGCCTATCAGTCCCATCAGAATGATAAAGAGTATGGTCAATGAAACCAGCAGGGTGACATCACGAAATACCCGTACAGACTCGGCATAACTGCGCATTTCCTGCTCCACCGAACGGAATACGAGGCTTTTCTGAGGATAAATCCGATGCATCTCTTCATTGAGGCGGGCGAGATTTTCATCCAATGGCTCTTTGAGGCGAACATGCAGGGTGGCAGCTGTCTTCCCCGTCCATTCCACCATCACCGGCAAATTATCGTTGGGCATATCGGCAAAACTGAAACTGTCTAACAGCCCGACAACAGTGCCATAATCATTCACCCGCTTGCCTATGGGGCTGTCTGTCCAATTCATCTTCTCACAAAAGACACTGTTGACAAGCAACTGACCTTCTCCCGTCAAGTTATGCCCCTCTTTCAGTCTCAGACCAATGAAAGGAAGAAAATCACTGTCGAACCAGGTATTACGAGGATAGAAAAGCTCGTTACCCTGATTGTCAAGAATTGGCTGGTTAGAACCGAACCACAATATAGGGCGTTCTGCCGAAGCAACCCCTTCCACATAAGGCAAACTGCCGACAAGACTACGCAGGCTATTGCCATCCACTTCCCGCTGGGTGGTATATGCCACACGTTCAGGACGCCAACCACGGTCACGCGTCGTTACATAACTGTACTGTGAAACGACCATCAGCATCATCCCCAGAATGAATGCCGCTCCGATGAACTGAACAAAAAGCAGTACCCGTTTCCAGCCACGACGCCCGGAAGTGTAGCGGCGGAACACTTGTGTCACCGGAATACGAGCGAAAAGCATGGCAGGCAGGCAACCACCTAAAATAAACAGTAACAGTATCACCGACAATGGTGCCCAAAGATTCTGCCAGTCAAAAAGAGCACTGAGAGGTACAGCTGCCAATTCTTCCATTTTTTCGTGGAAAATATACACCAGCAGTCCAATGAGCAGCAAGGCAAGCCCTACTACTATAGCAGTCTCTACCATGAACATGGAAAAGATGCTACTTCCCGAAGCACCGCTGCATTTGTGTACACCGATGGCCTTGGCACGCTGTGTCAGCGAAGCCACGGAAACGAGTACATAATTCAATGCGGTCGTAAAAAGCAGCACGATACCCAGGAAGAACATAATCCAAATCATCTTCCGTACTTGAGGAGTCTCGATATGCAGATTATAGATAGGGACAATACGTACGCTCAATTCTAAACCACTTTCCGGTGGAATATGACGGGCAATAGCTATGGACATACGCTTATTCAGCCAATCAGCATCCTGCGGGCTGCGCAGCCTGAGATAACCGTCGTAGTTTCCGCCGCTTTGCCAACCTAGGTCCCACTTCAGATGCCGCCCTATAGTAGGAAAAGAAATGATTGCCTCTGGACGCCTCTCCAAAGAAGTGTTCAACGGAATATCGGCAAAGATACCCTTCACGAGCAGTGTAGTCTGATATCCCCAAAAATCATAACGCAGTGTTTTCCCTATCGGATTTTCGTCACCGAAGGCCTCCTTTGCTGACTTGGCGGAAAGGAATACGACATCCGGACCCGCCAAATCCTGTGGATTGCCTTCTATCATCTCCAAACCGAGTACAGAAAAATAAAGTGTATCTGCCATCACCGTGGACATATCTAATTGGCGCTCACCCAACTGGAAACTATTATCAAAAAGAGAACAGCTCACTGTGCTACTTTCCACTTGTTCCGGAAACTCTTCGGCAATGGCAGCCGGAATCGGAATGATGGTAAAGCGACTTTCGTTACCTTCCAACACTCCATTTTTTAACCAACCCGTCTTCACAATATAAAGGTTATCCGAATCATGATAAAAGTTATCAAAACTCAACTCGAATGCAATCCGTGCAAATAGAAATACAGACATCAGCAGTCCCAATGCCAAAGATATAATCTTAATGGCATTGGAACCTTGCTTGTGCAACAAGCTTTGTAATGTATAATAAATGTGCCGCCTCATAATTTCCTAAAGTTATTCTTTATTCACTCTTAATACTGTCTACCGGATTCTCATTGGCAATCCGCCATGCCTTGAATACTACACAACCGATGATGAGCAATAGTACAATGCATGCAATAAGCAAGAATCCGCAGATACCAAAATCCACTCCCTCCACAAACTGCTCTATCCAGACACCGCCTATATACCAGGCTCCCAGCCCTCCAAGAAAAACGGCCGGCAAGGATATCCAGAATATATCCTTCGAGAAAAGCCGGAGAATGGATGACGCTTCCGCACCATTCACTTTACGGATGGCAATTTCCTTGCTGCGGCGTTGTATCTCGTCATTGATGTAGCCAATCAACCCCATTAACGTAACAAAAAGGATGGTTATGGCAGCCAGTAAAGCTGCATTACGGAAATCCGTGACGGTACTGTTCTGGTCGTCAATGACCTTTTGGAACGAGGAAAATACAATGTCACGGGTGGGAAACAGCTTTTCCATGTCTTCGTTCAAACGCTTGAGGTTATCGTCAAAAGGCTCTTTCAGACGTAATTGGATGTTTCCGGAAAATCGGTCAAGATAAGTTGCATACATAGGTTGCACCGCCACATAAGCGGCATTGGATGTGGCAAAGTCTTTCAGTACACCTACAATATTGCCCGCTATGCGATCGCCGTTGCGCACTTGCCTGCCTATCGGTTTATCTTCCCAATGCATCATTTTCAAAAATGTTTCATTGACCAATATCTGCCCAGGGGCATCCATATTCTTGCCTTCCGCAAATTCCAACTTCATAAACGGGGCATAGTCCTTGCCAAATTCCACCCAACGCATGCTCATCCACTGCCCGTTATCAGTCGTAACCCCTTCTCCGCTCAATCCGTCTGTAAGAAGATTACCGCTACAAGCTCCATCTTCCACATAAGGCAAAGAAAGCATCACACTACGATTGGCATCGCTTTCCGCATCCGAGTCAAAGGATACGCCCGAAGCATAAGCCACCCGGTGGTAATCGAATCCACGTTCTTTATTGGTGATGTAATGGCTCTGCATAAGCACCAGCCCCAACAAACCGAAAATAAAGGAGGTACCGGCAAACTGCACAAACAAGAGCGGACGTTTCCAGCCTTTCTTGCCTTCGGTGTACCGGCGGAAAACCTGCGTCACCGGAATGCGGGCAAAAAGCTGCCCGGGCAACATGCCGCCTATCATAAACAAAATGACTATCACTGAAAGCGGTGCCCAAATGTTTTCCCAAGAGAAAAGACCGGCAAGACTAACGTCGAGCATGTCCTCCAACGGCTCACGGAAATTAAATAGAAGCAGCGCTACAAGCAGCAAGGAAGAAAGCATGATGACTCCGGTCTCCCATAAGAACATACCGAAAATAGTTCCCGTATTTGCTCCACTACATTTATGTACGCCTATAGCTTTGGCACGACGGTTCATGGCTGAGATGGAAATAAGCACATAATTCATCGCCACAATAAAAAGTATGGCGGTTCCCAGCGTCAACAGAATCCATACCATACGCATGGTACTGATACCAAATTCCATACGGTAGTCCTTTATCGGAACCAGACTGATAAACACATCATCGCTCTTGTGCACCTGCTCGGCAAGTTTCTCTATTCGGGTGTTCACATCGTCCAATTGCACCCCCGGGCGCAGACGGACAAAGGACATATAGCTGTCTCCACCTCCCCACCCCCAGTATCCCCAATGATGCTTGAAGGAGGTAGCCAGAGACATCACGACACCACTTCCATAGAAACTGGAGTTTTCGGGAAAATCTTCAAAAATGCCCTTCACGGTCATTGGCATCTGTTTGTTATAGACCACCGTCTGCCCGATGGGATTCTTATCGGCAAACATGCTGCCGGCCAGCTCCCTGCTGATGAAGACCACCTCCGGATTATTCAGCTCGCGAGGGTCTCCACTGACAACATCAATGCCCATAGTGGCAAAGAAACAAGAATCGGCCGTCATGGCATTGGTCTGGAAACGGCGTTCATTGGCAAACCAAGCCGAATTGCTCCACCATTGCTGGGTGACGGTAACACTCTCCACCTCGTCAGGCAGGTTTTCGGCAATGGTACCAGCCACCGGTCCAAGAGTTATATGCGAAGGATGATACTCGTTGTTGTAATACCATACTGTTTTGACAAGACACAAACGTTCATGGTCCTTGTAGCAGGTATCATAATTGAGCTCGAATGCCTGACGGGAAAAAATGAGGATACTGACTGCCAACCCCAGTCCCAGAGAAACAATCTTGATGAGGTTGGAGCCTTTTCCTCGTATCAATGTCTGGAGAGTGTAATATAGTTGTCTCATGGAAGTTGTTTTAAAAGTCCGTTACAAATCCTGCGCTGCCACACTTGCCACCACACTACCGTCGAAAAGATGTATCGTGCGGTGTGCAAACGAGGCGTCGTGCTGGCTGTGGGTCACCATAATAATCGTAGTACCCTCTTTATTCAGTTCTGTCAACAGATTCATCACCTCAGCTCCGTTCTTGGAGTCCAAGTTACCGGTAGGCTCATCGGCGAGTATCAGCTTGGGATTGGTTACGACCGCACGGGCTATCGCCACACGCTGCTGCTGACCGCCGGAAAGCTGTTGCGGGAAGTGTTTGGCACGGTGGCTGATGTTCATCCGCTTCAGAATATCCTCTACCATGCGTTTGCGCTCACTTGCCTTCACGCCGAGATACGTAAGGGGAAGTTCCACATTCTCGTAGACGTTCAGTTCGTCTATCAGGTTGAAGCTCTGGAACACGAATCCCAGCTTGCCCTTGCGCACACGGGTACGTTCCTTTTCCTTCAAGTCCGCTACTTCCTGACCGAGCAGCTTGTAACTGCCCTCCGTAGGATTGTCCAGCAGCCCGAGGATGTTCAGCAAGGTGGACTTGCCGCAACCTGACGGTCCCATAATGGCTACAAACTCCCCCTCCTTTACATCGAGGCTGACGTGGTTCAATGCTACTGTCTCTACTTCCGAAGTACGGAATACTTTGCTGATGTTGTTAATTTCAATCATGATATTCTATGTATTAATATTATTATCATTCGCTCTTAATGCTGTTTACCGGGTTCTCGTTCGCTATCCGCCAGGACTTCCAAAGTACGCAGGCTACGATAATCACCAAATTGGCCATCACTACCAGTACGTATACTGCCCAACTGACGGGAATACGCTCCGCGAACTGTTCCATCCACATTCCGTTGACATACCATGCCAATACCGTACCGATGACAACTGCCGGAGCTGCCACAACGAGTATATCCCTTGACAACATTTCCAAGATGCCGGATGCCTCTGCCCCGTTCACTTTACGGATGGCAATCTCCTTGCTGCGGCGGCGCACCTCATCGGTGGTATACCCAATCAGCCCCATCAGCATGATGAAGAACATGGTCACTGCCGCCATCAAAGTGGCATTACGGAATACACGGACAGAATTATAACTATTCTCTATTCTTTTCTCATAGCCGGTAAAGTCAATAGTCTGGTCATGGAAAGCCTCGGCTACATCGCGGTTCAGCTTCTGCAGATTTTCGGTAAAGGGTTCTTTCAAACGGACATGTACCGTTCCATAAAAATTCTTGTTTCCCCGGGCTATGAAAGGCATCTTCTCGGTTCTGAAACTCTCTATCTGGAAATCCTTCAACTGCCCTACGACCTTGAATGTATTCCCTTCGGTATATACCGTACGGCCTACGACGTCGTCTCCCCAACGCATCATCTCGGCAAAGGTCTCGTTCACCACGACTTCCTCTTTATCGCGCGCCATACGTCCCGTCTTCATAGTCATGCCCATCAAGGCAGGAAAGTCCTCGCGCATGAAATAAGAAGAGCGGCAAGAGAACAGTGCCTGCCCGCTCTCACTATGAATCATCGAACCGCTATATCCGCTAATGGGTGTGCTGTTGGCACTGGACACCGCTTCCACGTAGGGCAATCCTTTGAAGAACTGATAAGCCGCGTCACGCGTCGCTTCATTATCCCAGTAGGCATTGCCTATGGCTATCTGCTTGGGATTATACCCCATATCCTTTTTCAGTACATACTGATATTGCGACATCACCACACACATCAATCCACTGATGAATGCCACGCCTGCAAACTGGACAAACAGCAACGGACGCTTCCAGCCCTTCTTCCCCTCGGTATAGCGGCGGAACACCTGCGACACGGGAATACGCGCAAAGAGCCGGCCCGGCAACACGCCTCCCACTATAAACAGCAGAAGCACTACCGACAACGGTACCCAGATACGCTCCGGAGCCAACAAGGTGGAGAGCTTTACAACGACCGTGTCTTCCACAAAATCGCGGAAGTTAAGCATTATAAGCACCATCAGCAGCAATGCCGCCACAATGATGATACCCGTTTCCAGCAAAAACATGCTGAAAACCGTGCCACCGCTCGCACCGCTGCATTTATGTACGCCTACCGACTTGGCGCGGTAGCTCAAAGAGGAAATGGAAATCAGCACATAGTTCAACGCCGCAATGAAAAGAATGGCAAAACCAAGAATGCTCATGATGACACGCATCCGCTGCACATCATCATAATTGCGGTATGTATCACGGATGGGCTGCACAAAAGCCGTGTAACCGTACTCTTTCTTATCTTCTGCCGGGCGATATTTGTCTATCATGGCATCAATACGCGCATTGACAACAGATTTGTCGGCACCGGGACGGAAACGGATAAACTCTACCCAACTGTCTCCCCCGCTCCACGAGTAGTTATTCCAGTTGCGGCTCCACAAGGTAGGCATCGAGATAACCGCTTCCGGATTGATTGTGGCGTTCTCAGGCAAATTGGCATAGATTCCCTTCACCGTCAGGTCAAACTGATGGTCATAATTAAGCGTTTTCCCTATAGGATTCTCCTCACCGAACACTTTCCTTGCAAAGCGTTCACTCAAGAAAATAATATCCTTCTGCACCAAGTCCTTTTCGGGATTGCCGTTCAGGACGTCGATGCCCATAGTACGGAAGAACAGCGAATCGGCTGCAATCTTCCTGTCATCAAGACGCACGCTTCCATTGTAAAGGGGAGCAGATACCATAGACGTGCTCAAACTTACCGCCGACTCCACCTCTTTGGGGAAGTTCTCCAAAATGGCCCCTGCCACGGGACCGCAATTCCACTCCTGAGGCTCAAATTTCTCCCCTTTCACCGAGAATATCGACCATACCTGATACAAGTTATCATAATCCTTAAAGCAAGTGTCAAAACTCTGTTCATATGCCACGCGGGAGAAAAGCAGAATACTCATCGTCAATCCCAATCCCAAAGAAATGACCTTGATGATATTCGAACCGCGTCCCCGCAGTAAAGTCTGAATTACATAATAGATTTGTTTCATTCCGTTTATCGTTTATTAGATTTATTTTCTTGCTTTTCATATTGCAGAAAGCGTGCCAAAGAATGCACAAACCTGATTATCAGCGCATATCGTATTTCAGAAGAAGACAAAGGTGTCTAATTTTTAGACACTCCCGTCTAAAAATTAGACAGAGGCCGAATCTCTGTTCAGCCTCATAGAACAAAAAAAAGGGAAATTAGAAAAGAATCCATAAGAATGAAAACTTTACCTTTGCCCACAGTTTTCTAAAGATAGAGTATAAACGTAAAATGAAGCACCTGCACATGAAATTCCCCAAACTCTTATATCCTTCATTCCTATGCCTGCTTATAGCCGGCTGCGACATGATAGATTATCACCCTTACGATGTACACATCAGCGGTGAAACCGATGTCAATGCCCACAACATTGCCCAAATAGAGCAGAACTGCCAGAACAAGACAACAATCCGATTCGTAACAATGGGGGACTCCCAGCGCTGGTATGACGAGACCGACGACTTTGTAAGCCACCTCAACAAGCGGGACGACATAGATTTCGTCATTCATGGCGGAGACGTCAGTGACTTCGGTGTAACAGACGAGTTCCTTTGGCAACGGGACATTATGAACAAACTCAAGATACCCTATGTGGTACTTCTCGGCAATCACGACTGCCTGGGCACGGGCGAAGAGACTTATCGTGCAATATTCGGAGACCCCAATTTCTCCTTCATTGCAGGACGGGTAAAGTTTGTCTGCCTGAATACCAACGCCATCGAATTTGACTACTCCCGCCCCATTCCCGACTTCGAGTTTCTTGCCGCACAGATACGCGACCGTGAAGAGGAATTCGATAAAACCGTTGTGTCCATGCACATACGCCCGTTCTGCAACGAGTTCAACAATAATGTGGCACACGTATTCCAGCGTTACATCAAGGAATTTCCCGGACTGCAGTTCTGTACATCCGCACACGAACACCATCGCTTCGAGAAAGACCTCTTTGAAGATGGGATAATGTATTACATGAGCGACTGCATGAAGAACCGCAATTACTATATATTCACCATAACCCCCGACGGATATGAACGCGAAGTGGCATATTATTAATCACCTGGCATGCGCCGTCGTCTTCTTGTCGGTATGCTCTTTTTCTGCTTTTTCACAAGAGAGAGATACCATCTTCATCATAGAACACGATACCGTATGGATGGACCTGCAACCGGATGCCGTCATTGAAAGCCAGACCAGAGAGAACCGTTATGACCGCCGCGTACACCGCTACCGCAGGCATTGGGAGGCCTTGATTCCGACGCACACCAAAATTCAGTTTGCCGGCAATATGGGGTTGCTGTCATTCGGTACCGGATGGGATTACGGCAGAAGAAACCAATGGGAAACAGACGTATTCTTCGGAGTATTGCCCAAATATGACTCCAAACGTACCAAGCTGACATTCACCGTCAAGCAGAACTACCTTCCCTGGAGCCTGCAAATAAAACAGAGCCGTTTTTCTGTAGAACCGCTGGCTTGCGGTATGTATCTGAACACGGTATTCGGCGATGAATTCTGGGTCAATGAACCGGAACGCTACCCTAAAGGATATTATGGTTTCTCCTCTAAGGTACGCATCCATGCATTCTTAGGACAGCGCATCACTTACGACATCGACCCGCAACGACGGTTCACGGCCAAAGAAATCACTTTCTTCTATGAAATAAGTACATGTGACCTATATGTAGTCAGCGCCTTCACCAACAAGTATCTGAAACCCAAGGATTATCTGAGCTTGTCATTTGGCATCAAACTGCAACTGCTATAAATTTTTTCAGTACCGCCATGAGCTCTTACTGAAGTTGCTACAAACTAATTTCTGTTTTACTTAAATCTATTCGTCCCACAATCGTTATATTATCGTCCGACAGCTGTTGAATTATCGTCCAACAGTTATCGGACGATAATTCAACAGCTGTCGGACGATTAATTCTTAGTAAGCAAAAATATAGAATAAAGCATATAATACAGATAAATCATTAACTTTGCCTGCAGAAAACAGAAATAGTTTATGGCAAAAAAAAATGGAAACATCCTGATTGTCGATGATAACCGAGGCGTACTTACCGCCTTGCAGCTTTTGTTAAAGCCATATTTTGAAGGGATAATCACACTTCCCTCTCCCGTAACCCTGCCCAGCGTATTGCGAGAAAGGTCATGGCAAGTGGTTCTTCTTGACATGAACTTCACCTCGGGCATCAATACCGGCAACGAGGGACTATACTGGCTCCATGAAATAAAGAAGCAATGTCCCACCCTGCCCGTAGTGCTGTTTACCGCCTATGCCGACATTGACCTTGCCGTACGGGGAATCAAGGAAGGAGCCACAGACTTCGTCGTAAAACCCTGGAACAACCAGAAACTGGTGGAAACCTTACTGAATGCCGTATCAGCTTCTGAAACAAAATCTCCGGCCAACGGCCCAAATGCCGGACGTACGGCAGAAAGCAGCCACCTGTTTGCAGATACCCGCAACATGTATTGGGGAAACAGCCCCGCCATGCAGCAGCTCCGCCTTTTGGTGGAAAAAGTGGCCTCTACCGATGCCAATATCCTTATTACGGGCGAGAACGGTACCGGTAAAGAGATGCTGGCACGCGAAATTCACTCCCTTTCACCGCGCAACCGGCAGGAGATGGTAAGTGTGGATATGGGTGCAGTCACCGAAAGCCTTTTCGAGAGCGAACTGTTCGGCCACATGAAAGGCTCTTTCACCGATGCCCATGCCGACCGTGCCGGCAAGTTCGAAGCAGCCAGCCGCAGCACCCTCTTTCTCGATGAAATAGGCAATCTCCCCTACCATCTGCAAGCCAAACTGCTGACCGCCATCCAACGACGCAGCATTGTCCGTGTAGGCAGCAACACTCCCATTCCCGTAGACATACGGCTGATTTGCGCTACAAACCGCAATCTGCCCGAGATGGTGGCAAAAGGCGAATTCCGCGAGGACTTGCTGTACCGCATCAACACGATACATCTCGAGATACCTTCGTTGCGCGAGCGGCCCGAAGACATCATCCCCCTTGCAGAGCTTTTCATCGCCCGCTTCTGCAAGCAATATGACAAGCCCCCCGTCCGCCTGACGGACGGCGCTTGCGAGAAACTTACGCTCCACCCCTGGTACGGCAATATCCGCGAACTGGAACATGCCATCGAAAAAGCCATTATTATCTGTGACAACGAAACCCTTCCCGCAGAACTGTTCCAGCTGGCACGGCGAACCGGCACTCCCGAAGCAGCCGCATCCACGCTCGAAGAAATGGAAATGCAGATGATACGGAAGACGCTCGACAAATGTAGCGGAAATCTCTCTGCCGTCGCCGCACAGCTGGGTATCACCCGCCAGACGTTGTACAACAAAATGAAGAAGTATGGCCTTTAATTATTCATTCCGCGTTGCCGTCAGTCTGGCAGTAGCGCTCCTTGCAGGGGTGATGTGGACTGTCGACGTATTCTGGGGCGCGTTCTGCACTGCGCTGCTTCCCATAGCCTTGTACTGGCAGCAGAAGCTATACCGCCATCATGTGCGGAAAGTGCTTTTCATGCTCGACGCCATTGAAAACAACGACAATGCCATCCACTTCTCCGAAACGGAAAACACTGCCGACGCACGACTCGTGAACCGTGCATTGAACCGGGTTGCCCATATACTTTATAATGTGAAAAGTGAAACAGCCCAGCAAGAAAAGTACTACGAACTCATCCTGGACTGCGTGAATACCGGCATCCTCGTGCTGAACGACAATGGTGCCGTATATCAGAAAAACAGCGAAGCCCTCCGTTTGCTGGGCCTCAATGTCTTTACCCACGTCAGCCAGCTGAACCGCGTGGACCCGCGTCTTTCGTCCCTTCTTGCCAATTGCCGCCCGGGAGACAAATTGCAAATGCCTTTCAACAACGAGCGAGGCACTGTCAACATGTCTGTCCGCGTCAGCGACATCACAGTCCGTAAAGAACATCTGCGCATCCTCGCCTTGAACGACATCAACAACGAGCTGGATGAAAAGGAAATAGATTCCTGGATTAGGCTTACCCGCGTACTGACGCACGAAATAATGAATGCCGTCACTCCCATAACCTCCCTGAGCGATACACTGCTGGGACTGACCGAAGCGCAAGTTTCCAAAGAAGAAATCAGAAACGGCCTGCAGACTATCAGCAGTACAGGCAAGGGCCTGCTCTCTTTTGTGGAATCATACCGGAAATTCACCCGTATTCCCACCCCCGAACCATCCTTGTTCTACGTAAAAAGCTTTATCGAGCGGATGGTCGAACTCGCCCGTCACCAGCACCCCGATGTCCGGGTCACCTTTCATACGGACATCGCGCCAAGCGACCTTATTCTATATGCCGATGAAAACCTGGTATCACAAGTGGTCATCAACCTACTGAAAAATGCCATACAAGCCATCGAATCGGATAAAAATACAGATAAAGAAGGACATATCAACATACGTGCCTACTGCAACGAAGCGGAAGCCATACTGATAGAAATTTCCAACAACGGACCTGCCATTCCCAATGACATTGCCGAACACATATTTATCCCCTTCTTTACGACCAAAGAGGGCGGAAGCGGTATTGGATTGAGTATTTCCCGGCAAATAATGAGGCTTTCCGGCGGAAATTTATCCTTATTGCCTGGTAAAGAAACCACCTTTATTTTAAAATTCAATTGAACTATTTTAGATTTGTATTTGTTAAACACATTGCATATCTTTGTACTATTAGACATAAGAAACATCACATTTCAAACTATATAGCATAGAATTTATGATATTTACAGCAGGAAACATACTACTTATAGGTTCCATATTACTTTTCGTCAGCATCATTGTCGGCAAGACCGGCTACCGTTTCGGAGTGCCTGCGTTATTGCTTTTCCTTGTCGTCGGTATGCTGTTCGGCAGTGACGGATTGGGATTGCAGTTCCACAACGCCAAGGAAGCACAGTTCATCGGCATGGTTGCACTCAGCATCATTCTGTTCTCCGGTGGCATGGACACCAAGTTTACGGAGATAAAGCCCATATTGACTCCCGGCATTGTTTTGTCAACTGCAGGAGTGCTGCTCACGGCCCTCTTTACCGGATTATTTATCTGGTGGCTGTCCGGCATGAGCTGGACCAACATCCACCTGCCGTTGATAACCTCCCTTTTGCTTGCATCCACCATGTCATCTACCGACTCAGCCTCTGTATTCGCCATTCTGCGTTCACAAAAAATGAACCTGAAGCATAATCTGCGCCCCATGCTGGAACTGGAAAGCGGTAGTAACGACCCGATGGCATATATGCTGACAATCGTGCTGATTCAATTCATCCAGTCCTCCGGAATGGGAGTTCCCCAGATATTGGGCTCTTTTGCCATACAGTTCATTGTCGGTGCCGCAACCGGTTATTTCCTCGGAAAGCTGGCCATCCTTATGCTGAACCGGCTGAATATAGACAACCAGGCACTCTATCCTATCCTGTTGCTGTCCTTTGTATTCTTCACCTTCTCCATCACCGACCTGCTGAAAGGCAACGGTTACCTGGCCGTGTATATCGCCGGAATGATGGTAGGCAATAACAAAATCATGCACCGGAAAGAGATTTATACTTTTATGGACGGACTGACCTGGCTTTTCCAAATCATCATGTTCCTCTGCCTCGGTCTGCTTGTCAACCCCCATGAGATGCTGGAAGTTGCAGTCGTGGCATTGCTCATCGGCGTATTCATGATTGTCGTGGGACGTCCTCTCAGCGTTTTTCTTTGCCTGCTGCCTTTTGGCAAGAGAATCACCCTCAAGTCACGGCTATTCGTATCGTGGGTAGGATTACGTGGCGCAGTACCCATTATCTTTGCCACCTATCCCGTGGTGGCTAATGTGCCCGGTGCCCATGTCATCTTCAACATCGTATTTTTCATAACCATCGTCTCACTGGTCATCCAGGGTACCACAGTCTCCTGGGTAGCCCGGCTGCTTGGCCTCTCCACCCCGCTGGAAAAGACCGGAAATGATTTCGGAGTTGAACTGCCCGAAGAGATTGACTCCAACCTGCACGACATGACCATTACACAAGAAATGCTGGAGCAGGCAGACACCCTGAAAGACATGAACCTGCCCAAAGGCACACTGGTGATGATTGTAAAACGTGGCGATGAGTACCTCATTCCGAACGGAACATTAAAACTTCATGCCGGTGACAAGCTGCTTCTTATTTCGGAAAATAGCAAGGAATAAGAATTACAGATAAGTTTCTATCCGTTTCAGGGCAAGAAAAAAGCGGAAACTATTTGCTTTGCATCACTATAAGACCTATCTTTGCGCAGTTTTAACTAAAGTGTGCAACAGACGAATGGAACAAGAACAAGGGTTCATCGATTATATAGAACAAAGCATTATTAAAAACTGGGATCGCAACGCCCTGACAGACTACAAAGGAATTACACTGCAATACAAAGATGTAGCACGGAAAATAGCCAAATTCCATATCGTATTGGAAAGCGCCGGCATCAGGCCCGGTGACAAGATTGCCGTTTGCGGACGTAACAGTGCACATTGGGCAGTCGCTTTTCTGGCGACGGTTACCTATGGAGCTGTCATCGTTCCCATTCTGCATGAGTTCAAGGCCGACAATATCCACAACATCGTCAATCATTCCGAAGCCAAGCTGCTGTTTGTCGGCGACCGGGCATGGGAAAACCTCAATGAAGAGGCAATGCCCCTGCTGATGGGTATCGTACTGCTGACGGACTTCACTCCGGTAGTTTGCCGCAACGAGCAGCTGATGGAGGCTTTCGAACATCGCAACGTCCTCTATGGCACACGTTTCCCCAAGAATTTCCGCCCCGAGCATATCAGCTACCGCAAGGAGGAATCCCCCGAAGAACTGGCTGTCATAAACTATACTTCGGGCACCACGGGATATTCCAAAGGGGTCATGCTCCCCTATCGCAGCCTTTGGTCCAATGTTGCATATTGCCATGAGATGCTCCCCGTACGTCCGGGCGACCATATTGTATCCATGCTGCCTCTGGGACATGTATTTGGTATGGTGTACGATTTTCTATACGGTTTTTCCGCAGGCGCCCATCTGTATTTCCTTACCCGTATGCCGTCTCCCAAGATTATTGCACAGTCATTCTCCGAAATCAGGCCACGGATCATTTCGTGTGTACCGCTTATCGTAGAAAAGATTATCAAGAAGGATATCCTGCCCCGGATAGACAATAAAATAGGCAAGCTGCTGTTGCGGATGCCCATTGTCAACGATAAAATCAAGGCCGACATGCGCAAAAAGGCAATGGAAGTATTCGGCAGTAATTTCGATGAAATAATCATCGGAGGAGCACCGTTCAATGCCGAAGTGGAACGCTTCCTGAAGCAGATAGGCTTCCCCTATACCATTGCATACGGAATGACGGAATGCGGCCCCATCATTTGTTCCAGCCGCTGGGAAACATTGAAACTGGCCTCTTGTGGCAAGGCAACCAGCCGCATGGAAGTAAAGATAGACTCTCCCGACCCTCAGAACGTGGCAGGAGAAATAATCTGTAAAGGTGCCAATCTGATGCTGGGCTATTACAAAAATGCCGAAGCGACTTCCCAAATCATCGATGTAAACGGCTGGCTGCACACCGGCGACCTTGCAACGATGGATACCGAAGGATATGTCACTGTCCGCGGACGCAGCAAAAACATGTTGCTCACAGCCAGTGGTCAGAACATCTACCCCGAGGAGATTGAAAGCAAACTGAACAACATGCCCTATGTGTCCGAATCACTGATCGTATTGCAGAAAGACAAGCTCGTGGCTCTTATCTATCCGGATTTTGACGATGCATTCGCCCATGGTATGGAACAATCGGACATCGAAAAGGTTATGGAGGACAATCGGAATGAATTGAATCTGCAATTACCGGCCTACTGCCAGATAACAAAAGTCAAGATACACTTCGAGGAGTTCGAGAAAACGGCAAAGAAGAGCATTAAAAGATTTATGTATCAGGAAGTAAAAGGGTAAGGGGAATATGTCAAAACCTTCTTTAACGCTTTATTTTAGGTGCGGATAACGCAGATTTTACGGATTCAGTTTATTGAATCCGCATTATTCCGCGTAATCCGCGCCTAATATTATAACATTATAAAAGTCTTCATGTGCTTTTGACACATTCGCATCCTTTTTGTTAACAAAAATAGAAGCAAAGGAATAAACGGCTAATAAGTGTTATAAAACATACTTTTTTAGTTGGATAATTTGCAGATTTGTCAAAAATCCGTATCTTTGCAATGTGTTTTTCATAGTATTAGATTTAAGGTTAACAAAGGTTGGAGTACAGCGGTACTCCTTTTTTTATGCCCGTAAATCAGATATTCCCGGAAAGCCTCTTCAGTCCCTTCAATACAGATTTATCTTTCACCTCCATGATGCTGATGGCATAGCCACCACCGGAAGCAGCTTTCAGTTTCAAGACCGTTTTGGGAGAAACGATACCTTTACGGATAACATAAGCTTGCGGATTTGTTTTATAATCGGCATCTTTTGCATCGGCATAGACGGTTGCAATATACTGCTTGTCTGCATCCAGGAAGTCCAGTTTCAGAGTTGAAGCATGTCCGTGCTCACTGCTGGTGCAACCGATAAACCAGTCATTCGTACCTTTTGCCTTACGGGCAACAGTGATGTAACGTCCCGGCTCAGCTTCCAGATAGCGGCTGTCGTCCCAATCCACAGCCACATCTTTGATGAACTGGAAAGCGTCCATGAAACGCTCATAATTCTCAGGAAGGTCGGCAGCCATTTGTAGAGGGCTGTACATAGTGACATAAAGTGCCAGCTGACGCGTCAAGGTAGTATTGGCATGCGTATGGCTGTTCGGATTCAACTTATTGATGTCCATTTCAAAGATACCGGGCGTATAGTCCATCGGACCACCCTGCAAACGGGTAAACGGAAGTACCGTTGTGTGGAAGGGCTTGTTACCGGCAAAAGCCTCGTACTCCGTGCCTCGGGCAGATTCATTGCCTATCAGATTGGGATAGGTACGGCATAAACCGGTCGGACGTACCGCTTCATGGGCATTGACCATTATCTTGTGTTTGGCAGCTTCGGTCACGGCGTATAGGTAATGGTTGTTCATCCATTGTCCATAGTGATGCTCGCCACGGGGAATCATATTGCCTACGTAGCCACTCTTTACCGAATTATATCCATATTTATTCATCAGACGGTAGGCAGCTTCCATGTGCCGCTCATAGTTACGGACGGAAGCCGATGTTTCATGGTGCATCATCAGACGGACGCCCTTGGAATGGGCATATTCATTCAGATACTTGATGTCAAAATCGGGATAAGGAGTCACGAAATCGAAAACATAATCCTTGGAATTACCGAACCAGTCTTCCCAACCCGTATTCCAACCCTCCACCAATACCTGGTCAAAACCGTGTTCGGCAGCAAAGTCTATGTACTTCTTCACATTAGCCGTGTTGGCCGGATGAATGCCGTTCGGTTTCACCTTGGAATAGTCCGTATCATCCAGTTTCACAGAAGGGAGGTCAAAAGTATATGCCCAGGGCTTTCCCCCTGCAATCATTTCCCACCATACGCCGACATATTTCACCGGCTTAATCCAGGAGGTATCGTCATACTTGCAAGGCTCATTCAGATTGAGAATCAAATTGGAGGCCAGTATCTCGCGGGCATCATCACTGACTATGACCGTACGCCAGGGAGTATGGCAGGGAGACTGCATATACCCTTTATTTCCTTGAGCATCCGGAGTCAGCCAGGATTCAAAAACGAGGTTCTTGTCATCCAGGTTGAGATGCATGCAAGAGTAGTCCACCAAGGCTGCCTCGTGCAGGTTAAGGTACACTCCATCAGCTGTTTTAAGCTGTATGGAAGTCTGGACACCCGTCGGCGAAAAGACAGTTTGTGATGCATTGTCACTCACAGCTCCCTGCAGCAGTCCACGGATTTCAGAGAGTTTGGACTCCGTGTAATCATATTCCTGGGTATCATAATCTCCCGGAATCCACCAGGCAGTATGGTCGCCGGTCATGGCAAACCGGGAATGCTCTTCCTTTATCACAAAATAAACCAGATTCTTCTGTTGCGGAAACTCATAACGGAATCCCACGCCGTCATCATATACCCGAAAACGGATATTCATAAAACGAGTGGTAGACGGTTGTTCAAGTTCTACCAGCAATTCGTTGTAGTGGTTGCGGATATCTTTTGTTTCCCCCCACACCGGTTGCCAGGTTTCATCGAAAGTGGAAGTAGAAGTCCTTACTACTTTGAAACCATCCATCAGGCTGGTAGCTCCTTTCAGTTCCAATCCCAACGTACTGGGATTGATGACAGGAGCCCCTTTATAATCCACCTGATAGGCTGGTCTCCCGTCTTTTGTCAGTTCAAAATCCAGCTTCACCATGCCCGAAGGGGATGAAATGCCTTCAGCATTCCCCGCCAGGGCAGAAAAAAGCAAAGCCGCGCTAAGTACAAATTTCTTCATAATAATGATATGTTTTTTGTGTTAATAGATAAACTCAATGATATGTTCCTTTCCATCATCCGGCAACCTCAGCAGGCAAGTCCCCAGCTTCTTGTCAGGACACCAGGCAGTTATCGTAAACTCTGTCTCCCGATTTTCTTCCAGCTTTCCGACATTCGTTTTCTTGATTTTCTGACCGTCCAGCAAAGCTGTTTTCGGCATCTGTTCCGTATAGATGCAGAACATCAGGTTTCGTTGACCGGGTAAGCTATATTTCTCACCGGTTCGTGTACCTACTTTCAGCGTATAGCCTGTGTCGGTAGTCTGGCAAGTAATAGGAGTGCGCATGAACTCTCCACGCAAATATCCTAAATCAGTTCCTGCATCTTCATAAAGCGAGAAGGTAGTTTCACTGCCCGCTGCAGCAGGAAATATCTCAAACGTAACCGGATAGACCGGTTTCTCATCCGTATAGTTCATGACCGGCATTTGAGGCATGATACTTCCCTGCTTTACAAACATAGGAATAGTATTGAGGGGAGCATCCACCGTCATCCATTGCTCACCGCTATATGCTGTGTGTTTGTTGTTGTAGTCAATCCAAGTTCCTTCAGGAAGATACACATTCTTGTTTCGCGCTCCTTTCTTTACCACCGGAGCAACCAGCAGTTCGCTGCCAAACATGAACTGGGCATCCGTAGAGAACGTTTCCATATCTGCCGGATATTCCAGAAACATCGGTCGCATGAGAGGCAACCCCGTTTCGTGTGCTTCGCGGGCATACGTATAGATATAAGGCAAAAGACGATACTTCAATTCGATGGCTGCCTTGGCATTCTTCTCGGCCTCTTCGCCGAACAGCCACGGCTCCACAGCCACGTTGCCCTCATGATGAATGCGGCTCAGGGGATTGAAAGCGCCCATCTGTATCCACCGCGTATAAAGTTCAGCCATCGCAGGATAATTCTCTATATCTCCGCAATAACCGGTAATGTCACAAGTAGTAAAAGGAATAATTCCCAAACCGGCAGACAACAGTACCGGAATCTGATTGGCCATCTGTCCCCAGCCCTGCGTCACGTCATCACCGTTTCCACAGTCACCGGTCCAGCCGAAAGTATAGCGTTGCAAGCCCGCAAAAGCGGCACGTGTCATCTGAAATACGCGACGGTTAGGATTCCGTTTTTCAAACTGCTCCTTCACCACCTTATCCCACGTAAGACCATAAACATTGTGAATCTCATCATGCATGCCCAAATGGTGTTTCATCACCAGGCGTTCCGTCTGCTCCTCATTGCTCCAGGCAGGTTCACCCATATCAGTCCAGAAACCGGCAATGCCATCATCAATGGGCTTCTGCTGATAAGCTCCCCACCAGTCTGCCACAGCAGGAAGGGTGAAGTCCACTACTCCACAATTACCACCCCAGGGCCAGGGCATGTCATAACTCCTGCCGTTGGTGGAGTCCTTTACCAGATACCCTAACCTATCGGCTTCCTCCCATTGCCGCTTATTGGCTTGTGAAATGACCGGATCTTGCGAAACCACCACCTTGAAGCCCATATCCTTGAGGTCTGCAAGCATCTTTTTCGGATTCTCGTAGTTCCCTTTCCGCCACTCAAAATCCTGCAAATACTGTGTCCAGCCTATGTCCTGGTAAATAACATCACAAGGAATTCCACGCTTACGATAGCCTTCAGCTATTTCATAAGACAATTTCTCGCTCGTCAGCAGTCCCCGGCATTGTGCAAAGCCCAATGCCCATTTAGGAGGCATTATGGGTTTTCCCGTTAGGTCGACATATTGTTTCATGATTTCCTTATAATCCTTCCCGAAGATGAAATAATAAATCATCTCTCCCCCAGGAGCCTCGAAACTGTAGTAATCGCGGCTTTCCGTACCAAACTTAAATTCGGTCTTATACGTATTGTCCAGGAAAATACCATAACGATAACTGCTCATAAAGAACGGAATACTCTTGTAGAGCGGGTCCTCAACGGCACTATAACAAGGCTTGTCACTGTTCCACATCTTGTAGGCTTCGCCGCGACGGTCCAGCTTGCCGGTCTTTTCTCCCAAGCCGAAGAAGTGTTCGTCACGACGGAGGGTCTTGTATTCCAATTTGCGCTGCCCGTTACTGATATGCCCCTTATCGGCATAATCACTGAACAGCAGTTTCTGATACTTGTCGAATATCTGTAAGTTAAACGGAGACTTGTTTACCCGGATACGGAGTTTAGGGGTAAAAATCTCGTAGCAGGCATTCTGTTCGTCCACATGGACGGTACCGACATCCTCCAGGTCCTCATTGACGACGGCAAAGGAAGGATTATTCCGCTGGAAACTACCGTCGGGAGAAAACCATATACGTACCGTAGACTGGCTACACAGACGTAATTGTATGGCAGAACTGTCATTTAAATAGAAGGTCACACTCCGGTCGTCACTGGTATAGGAAGTGCAGTCTCCGGTGCGGTTCTGTGCATTCGCATATACTGAAAATGCACAGACGGCAAAAAATAAAAATATATATTTCTTCATTACTATAATCTGTTTGTTCCTTTATTGGATACTCTTATTCCATCACAAGCATGCTCCAGTACTTCAGCAAGGGCAAGATAAAGGTAACCGTGCCGTCCTTCTGTTCGAATGACAGTTCCTGCGAAGCACCGGCATGGAAATCGGGCGATGCAACCCATATCTTGTTCACTTTACCGGAAACATTCATCTTCAACGGCACGTCGGACACCAGACGCGGTTCGGGCATTGTTCCGTTCAAATCCCTCCAGCTTAAGTTATCCGCATTGAGGAAGTTGAGCAGATGAATGACTTGCCTGCCATTTACATTCTTGGCATATACAGTGATGGCAGACTTCTGCGGCGGCCATGCATTCAGAGAAAGATTCCGCGCAGCATCCGTACAGTTCAGAGAAACGGAAATCTCCGCCTCCGTATCTTTATCACGAAGCAGGTTCTGATAAGCCGTCATAAAGTCATAATAACGAATCATGGCTGTTTTCAGTACATCGTTCATCTGCAAAGCCGTGCTTGGAAAGTACTCGCGGCATAGCATGTGGTCACCCAATTCCAAATGAGAGCCTCCCAAAGCAAATATCACAGCATCCGTCAGCAGCACACCCGGTGTATTGAACTCACCGGTACTGCTACCTGCCTTGTCATAGTTCATATATGCGGCAAACACCGTTTTCAAGGCATGGTTGCCATACTGGTCGTTCGCTTTGATAATGGTGTGCAGATCCTTGAAGCCTGCCTCATCGCCCCATACTTCATTATAAAGGAAATCCACTTTACCCGTACCAGCTATCTGGGAAGCTCCATAGCTGGAGACGGCATTCATCACCAAACGCTTGTCCGGATGCTTCTGTTTCATGGCTTCGATGAACGAGGCATATCCCTTAGGCAGATTTACCTTATTGCCATCATAGTCATAGCGGTCACCCCGGTTTCCCAGTTGGTCTATCTGATAACCGTCAAAGTCCAGATTGGCATAAACATCATCGTTTCTCTGGGCAATATATGCCTGCCATTCCGTATTGGCGGGATTGAGCAGGAAGATATTACTTTTCCAACTGGAGGGCAAGTCATGCGAATCCTTATCCATGCGTCCCGTGTTCTTGAATATGTACCATTCTTCCTTTACCCCGTCGGAAACGGCATCGTCCAAAGCTCCGAAACATAGATTGTAGAACATGGACTTCATGCCCAGGCTGTGTTGTGTAGAGATATACTTCTTCACTACCTCGGTATAGACCTCCCGGTTAGCAATGTCCTTATAGACCTCGTCCAGATGCTCACGCGTACCGCCCAACGGCCAATGATGCTTGTTGTGCCAATCCTGAAACTGTACCCCGTTAATGTGGCAACGGTTCAGGAAAGCCATCTCCTTCTCTATCACTCCATCCATCTTTTTCGAAGCATCAAAAGTGGCAACGAAACCATAACGTGGAAAACGTGTCCAGTCACTGGATACATCTACGGCAATAGTACCAAGAATAACCTCTGTTCCATTCTCTTTTGTACGGTATACATCCACCAGATAACCGGTATAATCGGTTGCCGGAGCAGTCCAAGTCCAAGTAGTACCGACAGCAGCCTGCTCCGATACAACCTTGTCCATTGTCCGGTAGCGGATTTTAGCTCCGGCAGGAAGGGCGTCAGCTGTAAAAGAAACACTCTCGCCCGGCCGGTAACATGCCTTGTCGGTAGTGAGATTGACCGTCAAGTCCGAGGTGACTGGGGTTACTTCCGTAACCCCTCCACTCTCTCCGCCTCCACCGGTACCGCTACCGGTATCATCACTCTCCTTGCTGCATGCAACCAGCAGCAAGGCTACCATTGTTGCATAAACTATCTTCTTCATCTATTGTAGATACCTATTGTTTCACGATTGAAATTGTCTCTTCCAGCTGATTCAAAGTAATCAGATAGGAACCTGCTGTCGTAATCTTCCACTTCTGGTCGATGCCGCCTACCATCACGTCCAGATATTGCGCTTTGAACGCTTCGTCTGATTTATCAAGGAAAAGCATCGGTTCTGTTTCTCCTGCAGGCTGTTTGTCTGCTACAGCCGGCATGAACCAGGCTCCATTCCAATCTTCCTGCTTATCACAAGTAAATTTCAACTCACCGGCATTCAGCGTACCTTTCCAAGTAAACACATACGGATTATCCGTTGTCTGCATCGGCGTAGCATCACCAATCGTCCAACCGGCCGGCGTAGCATCACCTACCATATAAATCATCTCATACGGAGTAAATTCGCTCATCATCATGCGTTCCTTACCACTACGGATATCCATGCAAATCTTGTAGGCCTTGCCGCATTCCCCATCTTTCAGCACCCATTTATTGTCCGGGTCGAACCCTTTCACAAACACCACTTCTGTATCGGTATAAGCAGCATCGGCATTCTTGGCCTTATACATGTTCTCCCAACTTCCATCGGAGGTTCCGAACTTGAATTCCCCTCCTTTGCCCACTTCAAAGAACTTGCCGAAGCGGAACAAGTATGGATCGAGCACATCTTGTTTCATCTTCACGAATCCCCAATCCGTAGCGTTACCCACAAAATAAAGCTGGTCGTAGGCAGGTGCCAACGTCTCTGTCTGGGTCAATGTAAGAACACCGGTAAACAGATTGGCTTCGACGATGTAATTATGGTCTTCTTCGACAACAAAAGGTTCATCCGGCTGGTCATCACTGCTACGAAGAACCAGCAATCCATCTGTTCCTTTGTTGTAAGAGGGCAGGAATGAGCCTAAGGTCGTGATGAACTTAAATTCACCGGCCACAAGCCGGCCCGTCCATGTAAAGATACCATTGTCCTTGCGGGTCATCTCTGTCGCATCATCGGCACTCCAGCCGCCCGGAGTGGCACTACCTATCAGATAAAGGGTGGATGTGAGCGGTTTATAGGCTGTAACACTGAAAGCAGTGGTAGACACCTGTTTTTCGTCCCGTTCCGTTACAGTAGCTGTCAAGCGCGCTTCCAACGAAATGTTCTCCCCGGCAGTTGCCCCAAAATGGTTGCGCAGGATGTCATTCAATTCCTCCACGCTCTTTTTCCATGAGTATTCTTGTACGGCATTCTCCACAGCTACATAAGAATCTGCAAAATCACTGCCGGTCTTGGCCAATTCCAGCGTATAAGAAATTTTATTACCCGTCCCATAATTGGTTCCCGTAGTCCAGGAAAGCTCCAGGGCATCATCGGCATGTGCCTGCTCATTCAAAACAACTTCCGTCTTGCTGGCCGTCAGTACAAGTTCATTCTGTCCTTTATCCAATTCCATGTAATCATCATCTACACAAGCAGATAAGGCTGCACAGCCCAGTAAGGCAAATACAAGGTGTGAAATATATTTCTTCATATTCTTCTGATTAAATTAATTAATAACCCGGGTTCTGCACCATTAAGGTATTAGCATCCATCTCCGTCTGCGGAATAGGGAACAGCAAGCGGTTCTTGTTCACGTTGCTCTTTCCAATGGAATGCAGGAATTTAATGGCATACTCTCCATTGTTGACACGAATCATGTCGAACCAGCGATGCCCTTCGAAAGCTAGTTCCATGCGGCGCTCATGGATAATCTTTTCACGCATGGTTTCCTGTGACAAGCCCGAAACCTCCGGCAGTCCGGCACGCTTACGTACAATATTCAAAGGCACGGCAGCCTGGTCAGGGCGTCCCATTTCATTCAAAGCTTCGGCCTTCTTCAGCAGGACGTCCGCATAACGATAAATCACGAAGTTGGCAGGATTGGTATTGTATTCCGGAGAAACCGTTTTCGACACCAGGAACTTGCGTACATTGTATCCCGTATTGGAATAAGAGCTTTTGTAAGCCTTACCGTCAAAATCCGGACATCCGGCATAAAGCACGGTCAAATCCTTACGTTTGTCACCGCTCTCATATTGACCCACAAATTCTTCTGTAGGCTGGTTCCAGCCATAACTGCCGGCAACAAAGTCCGAATTACGGGGACCCATGAAAGTAGAAAGCCAGGAAGACTGCGGATTGTTTCCCCAAAAATCATATTCCGTATTGCCCGAATACTGGACCTCGAACAAAGATTCCGGCCCGTTATTGACCAATGCATCGAAATTGTCCTCATACTTGCAGGAAGAAAGGTCATACCCCAAATTTGTTATCTCATCACACAAATCAGACACCTCTTGATAATATTCCGTATGATTAGGAGCCAGCGTCAGATAAATATCTGCCAACATGGCCAAAGCTGCATCTTTGCAGGCACGTCCCACGTTCTCGTCGTCGTAAGAAGACTTGGCAGGAAGCAGGTCAACCGCATTCTTACAATCGGAAATTATCTGGGCATAAGTCTCTTCGACTGTAGCGCGTGCAATGTCTGTCGGTTCTCCCGGATTATAAGGAGCCAAACGCAGTGGAACACCACCGTACAGACGTACCAATACATAGTAATAATGTGCACGGAGAAAATAAGCCTCTCCCAGACAGCGGTTCTTGATTCTCTCTGACACGGCTTCAGCCTCCAGAAGACTATTCAACACAATGTTGCATTGTCCTATCCCCACCCAGGGAGAACGCCACATGTACAATGCCATGCCATTGTCGCTCTGCGTTATGAAGTTAGAAGCTTGTATCGTTTCAAGGCCGTCGGTACCGCCACCGGCACCCACCAAACTGTTACCCGCCACAATATCCAGTGTCCAGATACGCTGGTTGTACATATTGGAAGACTGAAGGGTGCGATAGCAGGCATTGGTCAGAGCAATGGCCACATCATCGGTCACCGTCGTTTCCGGGTCAACCGTATTTTTAGGAGACTTGTCCAGAAAGTCGCTGCAGGAAGCCAGCAGCAATACTGCCAGCATATATAGTAAATTTGTTATCTTTTTCATATCCGAGTCAATCATTAAAAGTTAAAGTTTAATCCTAAGCTGAACGTACGGGAAATGGGGTAACGGTTCTGGTCTATTCCGTTAATACCCACTTCAGGGTCGAAACCGGAATATCCGGTGATGGTAGCCACATTCTCACAAGATAGGGAAAGGCGTGCATTTTCAATCTGGGTTTTCTGTAACCACTGCTTCGGGAAAGTGTATGAGAGTGTGATATTCTTCAAACGCAGATAAGAACCATTCTCCACAAAGCGGTCTGACACGCGTGTATTCTGATTGGGGTCGCCGAACACGGCACGCGGCATCGAATTGCTGGTCCCCTCTCCTTGCCAACGCTTCAGTACGTCGGTAGTCTGGTTATAGGCAGCTGCCATACCGGTATTGTCGATATTGTTGGCATTGTATATCTTATTTCCGGCTATACCTTGTAAGAAAACAGAAAGTTCGAAACCCTTATAGGAAAGGCTATTGTTCATGGAGAACAGCCAACTTGGGTTCGGGTTACCGATGACGGTACGGTCACTATCATTGATGACACCATCGTTGTTCAAATCCCTGAAACGGATATCACCCGGCTCAGCTCCCGGCTGCACGGCATGTGTATTCACTTCGGACTGGTTCTGGAAGATTCCGTCCGTAACATAGCCGTAGAAGACATTAATGGGATAGTCCTTTGCCAGCATCGTTACATAGGAGTTATTGATTTGGTTAATGTAATAAGGAACGTCGCTGTTCAAATCCTTAATTTTATTCTTGTTGTAAGTGGCGGTCAGGTTCGTTTCCCATCCCAGTTCACCGGTAAGATTGATGGTATGCAGACTCATTTCAATACCTTGATTACGTACTTTTCCGGCATTGGTATACGTGGTTGTAGTATCTTCAAATCCCGATGTGATGGGGATAGACGCCTTTACCAGCATGTCTCTCGTCTCCTTCAGATAAGCATCGAACGAGAACATAACGCGTGAATTGAACAGTGAGGCATCAAAACCGATGTTGGTTTGTGCCACCTCTTCCCAATGGATATACGGGTTGGCGAGAGTAGAAGAAACCAGCGCTGTCTGATTGCCGCTCGAAATGCCGAAAGGATATACACTGGTATTGTAGGATGCCAGATAGCTGTAGTTTCCAACACTTGCCTGGCTACCGGTCACACCGTATCCCGCACGCACTTTCAGGTCATTGATATAGTCGTTTTTTGGAAACCACTTTTCCTGAGAGGCACGCCATGCCACAGATACGGAAGGGAAAGTACCCCAGCGATGTTTCTTACCGAAACGGCTGGAACCGTCACGACGAATGGTTGCAGTCAGCAAATAGCGGTCTTCGTAAGAGTAGTTGACACGTGCCATGTAAGAGAGCAATGCCCACTCTGTCTCGTTTCCACCGATGGCATACATTTCCTCGCCATTATCCATTTCGTGCACATTGTCGAACATAAACACATTCTTCTGCGCATTCAGGTAGTCGTTGGTGTTCCATTGGGCAGACATACCGGCCATCAATCCCACACGATGTTTTTCTGCAAAAGTATGGTCGAATAGGAAATAGTTGTCCCACAAATAAGTGAACGACTTGTTATCGCTCTTATAACGTGAAGTCTCCTCTGTGGGAGTGGGTTTCCAGTTATACTTGGGGGTAAAGTTGTCTATGAACCAGAATTTGGCATCGTAGCCGAAAGTACTTTTAAACTTAAGCCATTTGGTAAAAGTAAGTTCTGCCGTCAAGTTGGCCAGGAAGTTATATCCATCAGTCTGACTCTTGTTCAGTTCCGTCGGTCCAATGGGGTTGCGCGTGCTGCCATACCATTCCGAGTTACCATCAGGGCCACTCCAACTGCCATCTTCATTCTTCACCGGATAAATGGGGAGCGCTTTCAGCGCATCACCTATATTATAGCTGCCCGACTTCTTCGTATCGGCACTGAACGTAATGTTATTGGAGAACTTCAACCATTTCAAGACTTGCGCATCACTGTTGGACTGGAATGTGAAGCGACGGTAATTCACACTCTTCACGATACCGGACTGATCCAGAAAACCACCGGACACATAATAATGGGATTTCTCGTTACCGCCGGAATAACTTACCGTATAGTTCTGCATCACACCCGTACGGAGCAATTCATCCATCCAGTCGGTACCTGCACCCAATTCAGAAGGATTGGCCCATTCCGGATTAGGATTGCGTCCACTGTTCACCATCATGTCATTACTCAACTCGGCATACTGCGCCGCGTTCAATAAAGAAGGTACGTTCGTAGCATTCTGGAAAGAGTAATTGGCAGATACAGCAAGTTTTCCTTTTCCTTCCGTACCGCGTTTGGTGGTAATCATCACAACTCCATTAGCTCCCCGGGAACCGTAGATGGCTGTGGCCGAAGCATCCTTCAATACATCCAAACGTTCCACATCGGCCATATTTAAGGAAGACAAGCCCAAGTCGGTAGGCACTCCGTCAATCACGACCAGCGGGTCGCAGTTGTTGATAGAACCCAAACCACGAATCTTGATGGATACATTGTCTCCCGGTTTACCGGCATCTACAATCTGCACACCTGAGATTTTTCCCTGGATGGCTTGTCCCAAATTGGATACGGGGGAATCCTTGATATCCTTGTTACCGATGGAGGACACTGCTCCTGTAAGGTCGCTTTTCTTCATGGTGCCATACCCTATCACCACCACTTCATCCAGCATTTCGGCATCTTCAGACAAAACTACCTGAAGCTGTTTCTGTCCCTTCACCTGCACCTCTTGAGTCTTATAGCCTACAAATGAAACGACAAGAGTACCGTTCGAAGACATGTTCAAAGAGAAATCACCGTCAATACCGGTTATTGTCCCATTTGTGGTTCCTTTTTCCATTACACTGGCGCCAATAACCGTTTCACCGGTCTGGTCTTTCACTACACCTTGTACTGTAATTTGCTGTGCGAACATGCACATCGGAAGTAACATTCCTATCAGACAAACCATCATCCGTAGCCTGCTGATTGGCATTTTGTACTTTTGCATAATATAAGAATTTAAAGTTAATAATAAAAACATAAATCACATGTGTCACTCTTTCCGAAGAGGAACAATGCAAATGTATCAGATAAGAGAAGCCAATAGTGGAGGAAAGAGTAAAAAAGTAGTGGTTTACATCATTCAAAAAGGCTTAAACCACTATATATCAATAATATATAAAATTATTACCCAACTAAAAAAGTAGTGAAAATATAAGGGTAAAAGAGACACTTCCAAGCTTCAAAACCCCTATTCTCAGTTCTTCGACTTGCCAATTGTCATCACTTCCTGTTCCAACAAGTCGCGGTCACCGGCAGCCTTGTTGCGAACCTTCGTACGATAGTTATAAATGGTGGTAACAGAATACCGAAGGAACTGGGCTATCTTCACGCTGTCAGTAATGCCCAAACGTATCAATGCAAAGATGCGCAACTCTGTATTCATCCGTTCGCCGGCTTTCAAGGATATTTGCTCATCATCGGCAAGCAGGGCATTGAAGTCTTCTACAAAAGTAGGAAACAGCTGCAGGAAGGTATTATCAAAGTTGGTATAGAATTCCTTTAATTCCCCCTCTATGAATTTAGAAGACTTGATGTTCTTGTAGAGTTCCTCCACATTTCCGGTAGCGGCAATCTTTCCCAGCGACCGGCGGTAATTGTCCATCTTTTCCAAATAGACCGAGCACTGGTCCATATAACGGCCGATATACTCCTCCTTCAGATAGGAGTTTTCGGCAATGCTGTGGTTGGCCTCCTTGAGTTGTGCATTGGAAAGGTGAAGCTCATCATTCAGCTCCTTCAACCGTTTGTTGGCGTCAATCACTTCCCTGCGGGCGGCAGCCACTTTCTTCATCTGCTTGTATACATAAAATATGGCAAGTAACAGAAAAAGTGAAAGCAGGCTGATAGATACCAGTGCCCATTTCATCTGCTCCTGCTGCTTCTCCGTCTTTTGCTGGTAAGCATCATTAATGATGGGAAAGATTTCCAGAATCTCCAGCTTGCGCAACCGGGCATTGCAGGCGGCTGCATCTTCCATACATATCTTTACATAAGAATAGGCACGCTCGATGTCTCCTTCCTGGTAAAGCAGTACGGCGAGCTTGCGTAAAGAGATATATTCACGGACAGCGGTTTTCATATCCGCCATAGCAGAAACAATCAGGTATTCCTTTTCCTTCTCTTTGTCCCCTTTCAGCCGGTAAGACTCTGATAAAGTATAGGCACAAATCGCAACGTCGTGTTCATAGTCCTTCTGCAGCGCCAGATAATCCGTCAGCAAACGGATGGCCTTGTCATATTCATTGCGTACATTATACTGGTCGGACTGAATCAAGGTATGTATCAGAAGATTATCTTTATTGACCAACAGCAACGAATCACGATATTTGTCCGTAAGCTCCGTATAAAGCTTCTTTTCATATGCCGTCACGGCATAATCGGCCATAAGGCCATAGACCGTACGGTAGATATGGTAATAATATGGATGGATATCCACCGGCAACCGGTCTATATGGATATTCCGCATCAAATCCATAACTTCCTTATACATACCGGTCATTCCCAAAACATCTGCTTTATTCATGCGGGCATTGTCTATGTATTCCCGGTTTCCAAGACGTATGGCTATCTGTTCCCTTTCCTCGGCCATGTGCAATGCAGAATCCGTATTGAACGAACGGTACTCATCCAGCAATGTGCCAAGAATGGCAAAACGTTCTTCATCCGGTATCTGTCGATGCAACTGTCTTTTCAGTTCCACCAGTTTCAGCTCTTTCTGCTCCATATATATGGGACGCTCCTTTATCGCCTGGTCCAGTTTCAGCAGCAAAGAATCCGCCCGGCTGCTGTCTGCAGCATGAAGGCGGCACATACAGATGGTGCAAAGACACAAGAATATGATTATATTTTTCATCCGGCTTTCCGATTAGTTAAAGGCAATACTTTTTGAGAATCCTCATGCAAAAGTAATTAAAATACCATAAAAACCTATTCTACTATCATTAAAAGCTCGAAAGCAGAGTGATAAAAAGGCATACTGCAAGCAAAAGAATCAAAATATTGAATTACCTTTACGGAAAATCCAAAGAAAGACCATATCATAATATCATCCGAGCATCATGAATATACACACATTTATTGCCAATTATCAGGAAGCTTTCGGCCAACACGCCGAACTCCCCATCGCCTTTTGGTATTCAGACCGAATGGGGGCATCTACAGAGAAAGTAACCGGTTGTCTCTTCAAATGCATGAAACAAGTCAGAGACGGCAAAACCGTCAGTCTCAGCAACGAAACAATCACCTGCGGAGGAGGCAAGTTCTATACCGGATTTACAGAAATGCCCGAGCGCGTCCCGGGTTTTGTCTCCTTGAAAGAGAAATACAAGAAGACTCCCGAAATGGTGGTAGATTTTGTCAATGAGCTACAGATTTCCAGAACTGACAAAACCTATCTGCATTTTGCCCGCATAGACAAGATACCTTCCTTTGATGAAGTGGAAGGACTGCTGTTCCTGCCAACTCCCGACATTCTATCCGGACTGGCGACATGGACCTTCTTCGACAACAATGCATCGGATGCCGTGGCAGCCCCATTCGGCTCCGGCTGTTGCTCCGTCATTACCCAAACCATCATTGAAAACCGGAAACAAGGGAAACGCACTTTCCTGGGATTCTTCGACCCCTCCGTCCGCCCATACTTCGAAGCGGACTTATTGAGCTTCACTATCCCCATGTCCCGGTTCAAGGAGATGTATCACACCATGCGTGAAAGCTGTCTGTTCGATACACATGCCTGGGGAAAAATCAGGGAAAGGATACAGCTTTCCCAATCAAGGGACGTGCATATCCTCTCCTCTCCCATTTCCTTCCCCATCCTTCCGGACATTTATCTGCAGGAAATCAGAATAGAAGATGCCGCAGCCATCTACCATGCCATCGACACACACCGGGATTACTTAAGAACATGGCTGCCATTTGTGGATAATATGCGCACAACAGCTGATGAAGAAGCTTTTTTACGTCAGGTACTATCTGCTCCTGCCGAACGAAATGAACCTATATTCGGTATTTGGAACCAGCAGCATGAAATCTGCGGACTGATAGGTTTCCATTTCTCCGATTTCGACAACCACCGTACAGAACTCGGCTATTGGCTACTGCCGGAATACCAGCACCGGGGCATCATTACTGAAAGTGTCCGCAAGCTGTGTCTGTGGGCCGTACAAGAAAAAGAGATAAAGCGGATACAAATTCGCTGTGCCGTGGGCAATGCAGCCAGTAACGCGGTACCGGTTCGCCTCGGTTTCATCCATGAGGGAACAGAACGTTGCGGAGAACTGCTGGCTTCTGGAGAATATACAGACATACATATATACAGCATCTTGAAAGAAGAAGTGCTGGCCAACCTCAAACGATAAAATATCAAATTATATATCAACTATTGAAATTATACATGGAACAACAACCTCATCTCAATGACCACAACAAGCAGGAGTACCCTCCTATGCATACAGTCGAAATGAACACATCCTTAATTAATCAACTATAATACAGAGCATTAAAACATATACTAAAAAAATCATAATTGCGCATTTATCTTACGCAAATCAATTTACGCACTCTTTTACGCACCTAAATTTGCGCAAAGACAATAAAAAGAGTAACCCCGAAAAACGAGATTACTCCCTCAAAAAAGATAATGAATAAAGAAGTATCACCATACTTCTCTAGTACTTAAAGAATCATATACAACTTTGAATAAGTCAATCTTACCCATTGTCATATATCAATAAATATCTCATTCATTTTCATATCACGCATATATCTTTCCGAATAAGACATCGGTGAAGGATTGAGATAATAACCCCTACATACGTGAGGCAAACCAGTTTCTTTTAAGCAAGCTTCAAAGAAACTATCAATCAAAGAATTTATGGAAGTATATGAAGAGTTTTCACAGATAAATACTTGTTGCCTATATTTAACCGAAATTTCAGTCACAAAACTTTTTAAAGCAGTAAAATTACGCTGCTCTTTAGTCTTATTCAAATTAACAATAGCAAAGGATAGTAGATAGCCACCATCCATGCAACAACCGAATATTGGAATATAACGGAAATCTTTTTCTATAATATCTGCTTGCAGTTCTTGTATTACTCCTTTCTCTACGCAATCAATATCATTAACTCCTATTAGCACAAATCCATGTCGTAAATATCGCCACATTTTTTTCGCCACCACTTCATCAAATGGAATTAGAGGATTATTATTAGTAGTAGAAATGTTGAATATTTTCTGTATAAAGTTCATAACTAACGTATTAATAATTAATACACATATTCCAAAGTCAGTGTTCTGTAGATGTAATCATGTTCTTTACCTGCAATTAGATGAATATATCTGACTTTCTTAATTAAATTTCCATCTAATTCATATTCATAATGTGGGCTTATCGTACTACTGCCATATCCTGAACCATCTTTATTCCCTCTTAACGCCATTGACGTATTAAGCCCAAACCATTCTGTAAACCCGATATTTTCATCCTTGTATGTTTTACCCGTACCTCCTAAGTTGAAGAAATTTATATTCAAATTGGTATTATTTACAACTTCCGATTCCATATAATATTCCAAATCGTTACTCCAATTTCCACCCCCTTCCATTCTTTCAGACACTATATTTCTTTTTCTCCAAGTAAGCATCATTATTTCATTGTCACCAATACTGTTTGTCCCTCTATGAATTGCTTGTAGTTCTCCATCACGATATATATAATCAGTCGTTTCACAAAAGCCATCATCGCCATACGCTTCTTTTTTAACCACAAAAAATCTATTATAAGATTTACGCTCTAAACTATAATATGTTTTCTCTAACCAACACAAAGGCTTATTTTTATTAGTATCAAACACCTTTCCATTTTTATACCCAGTATAATATATATACTTTTCATCAGAATATTTCCCACTACGAAATGTATATACATGAACATATTTATCATTCCCGTGATAACCGCTTCGTGTTACTTTTACCAAATCGTTTGAAGTATCATACTCAAAATCAAGTTTATAAGAAAAATCTCGTCCACCATAAGATTCAACAATGGCAGATTTTACCATATACTCACCTCTACTATTAATTCTTTGAGCGAATAAATCTCCCATAACACCTATTAAAACAATTATAATAAGTATCTTTTTCATATCCTATATTTTTGCAAAATCCATTTATATACCATGCACTAAAAATTATGCAGCAACACAAAAATAGCCCTACTACCTTAATTACTCTGAATAATTATGAATTAGAGAAACTATTCAGAGTAATATAGTTTCTTATCTCATATAACCATTCTCATATACTTGATATTTATTGGATATATTCATAGCAACCTGAGAAGATTCACCATGAAGACTTGTCATTATATAATCATCTGTAATAATAATGCTATAATAATTACAAGGAATCATTTCTTTACCATTAATAACACAGCCGTACTTATCACCTTGACGTACAATAAATATACCATAAGGATACCCAATCCGATTCAATTGCACATTATCATATCGGCAAGGAACCACATTATTACCATTTTTGTCAAACAGCCCTACCTTACCATTCAATTCAACTTCAAAGAAACCCTGATACACCCCATCATCATAATATATATTATCAAATTCGATAGAAACAAATGGAGTTTCATGTGATAGAAGAACTCCTTTTTTTCCATCCAATTCTACAATAAAAAAATCATTATTACCATCTTCTATCGTACACAAAATCTCATCATAGCGTAACGGCAATATTTCAACTTCATCCACATCATAAATTCCACATTTTCCTTCACATTTTACCAAATTATATTTTTCCGAAGAGGTACGTGCCACCACATTCTCTATTGCAGAATACTCTTTTTCCTTTTCCGCTTTCTTTTTAGTCGAATTGGAAGAACACCCCAATACCCCAAAAAATAATAAAAATGCCATTATCACTCTAAAACATGAAATTAACGACAACAAATAATAGGTATATTTACAGCTACTACCACATAGTACAACTACACTTTTTTTATTCTCAACAGTATTAGATACCACCATTGATTTAAAGAGGTGCGAACTCAACGATAAAAATTTCATTATTTCCATTGAAAAAGATTTATGATTAAATTTGTTAAATTACTCAAAAAGTAAAAGATACCGTACTATAAGCACGGACTGGATTACCTTGCTTATCTAATGCAGGAATAAAGTAAGGTAACAACTTAGCAACACGCAATGCTTCCTTATCAAGATAAGGATGCACACCTTTAACAACCTCAAAATTGGATAATTTACCATCCTCATTTACAACAAACCGTACATCAACCCTTCCTTTAATATTATTTTCTTGCGCCAATGTAGGATATTTTATATTCTTTGCCAAGAAACGAAACAGAGCTACCTTACCTTCGGGATATTGCGGTTCTGTAACCGATTTACATTGGGTATCATTATTCAACAAACTTTGTCTTTCCTCTTTGTGTTGATTTTCCGAAAGAGCATTTTCACGATATTGAAATAATCGGTAAATGATTTGTTCCCGCCCAGAAAAATTAGTTTTTTGTTCAATCCAATTACCATTTGTATCATACTTGTAACTAGCTTTACCACTTATAGTATAATCTTTTCTTTCTATTTTCATTGCCTTTTCTCCCATAGTAACAAGGTCTCTACGATTTTCCAAACGCATATTTCTTTTATAGCTTCCCGTGTATCTAAGAACAGATATTAAATGTCCTTTAGAATCATAAGTGTTCTCATATTTATGAAAATCGTAAATCCTAGGATGTATATCATAAGCCGAATACTCTTCCTCATAAATTAAATTGTCTTTATCATCATATTGGTACTTATATAGAATTTCGGAATTTTTTTTCATCAAACGGCTTATCAACCTTCCTTTATCATCATATACTGATTCTACTTTGGCATCAAGATACTTTCCATTTGCATCATAGGCTTTAATTGTCATAATATTATCATCTATGCCATATTCATACCTAAAAATCCATTGAGCATAGTTCTTTATCTTATAATCAGCTTGTATAACTCTACCATTCGCATCTCTTTTATACGAAACTATTGCACCATATTTTGTTCTAGCTTGCAACAATTTACTTCCATTATACACATAATAATTACCAAGAAAACAGCTTACTGAATTTAAATTATTATCTAAATCCAAACTAACCGACTGTAAAAGAGGTCCATTATACATATAATTAACCGTTGTATTCCTCTCTTTATAACTTACTAATTTTTGCATTGAATTAAAATGAAAAATTGATTCTTTCAACAATCGTCTATCATTTGTATATTGTGATATAGTCATTGAATTTACATTGCCTTCATAATCACTAAAACCATGCATATAAGTTGATATAATGTCAAATTTGTCAAAATCATCAGCCTTATTAGGTAGGTTTTTCCAATAAAAATCATAAGTAATGCCATCCCAACCAGTCATCCCGATTACTTGTGCAGATATTGAAAAAAAAGAGGACAAGGGCATCAAAACAAATAAAAAAATAAAAAGTCTCTTTGCCTCATCAAGATATGAATGATTTACATCATATTTATTCCTGCCATTATTGGGGTATTGAAATACAGTTTGTATTTCACCGTTACAACTATTAGGACAAGAATAGTTTTCTGTCTCTTTGGAAAAAACGTTATTTTCAAGCAAAGTAGCATTTCTTTCAAAAAGCACACATCCGCAAACTTTACAAACTATTTGCAGCTTACCAATCGGAGCATTACATTTAGGACATTGTACATCTACATCTGAAACCTTACAACCACATCCATCACAGTTAAATTGTGCCATAAATTATTTATAGTACACCATGGCTCTAAGAGTACAATTTGAATTAATACCTGGGCATAAAAAAGAAAGTGGAGCCAAAATTCCATTTTATTCCTCTTGATGGGCCTTCGACTGCCTTGTGTGATGAATAAAAAGAAAAACAGCCCCACTTTGACCGTTATATCGAGTTAGGATAATAACAAGCCAAAGGAGAACGTTCTCTTTACTATTCCAAACACACATTAATGAGTTGTCGAAGTTCATCAAAAGTGGAATAATTACGAAACGCTTCCTAAAATATGTCTGTTGCAACTGCAACGATGCAAAAATAGAAAGAATTTAGTAAAGAACATCCTTTTAGAGCTGTTTATTTTTCACAAAGGTAGTGTTTTAAAGCAAGATAAAACACTACACTATATATCTTTGTATCAATCGTTGAACTTGAACAATCTGAAACTTGCAGCCTTTAGAGGTAACAAAACCTTGTTCATTCAGTCGAATTGTCATTTGCGATAGTGTTAATTCCTCTTTTACCATTGAACGAAGCAATGCAACAGCACGCATATTGTTGACGTTATTTTGCGCTTTGGTTCTGTTGGTCTGATTGCTGTGTGCAATTGCCTCATTATGTTTTTTCATTAGATTTTCACTTTTTCCAAGCTGAACACCTCGTTCCTTTTTTGCCTTCAATGACAATCGTGTACGTTGGCTTATCAAGTTGGCTTCATATTCCGCAATACTACTTATAATGTGTAATATCAAGCGATTCGCTTGGGGAAAATCACAAAATGTAATTTCAACATCACTTTCCAATAACTTTGAGGTAAAAGCTACATTACGACTTAATCGGTCAAGTTTCGCCACAATAAGGATAGAATTTGTTTTTCGGCACAGAGCCAATGCTTCTTGTAATTTAGGGCGGTCTGACTTTTTTCCACTTTCGGTTTCCACAAATTCAGCTATTATTAGACCTTCTTTCACAAAAGAATGAATAATATTTCTTTGCGCCTCAATCCCCAGCCCGCTTTTTTCTTGTTTGGTAGTAGATTGCCTCAAATATGCCACATAGTTACCCATAATTCTACTTTTAGTTAATTACTTACAGTTACTAAACGACCATTCAATAAATGTAAGTTACTATCAGAAATAGCTGATTTCACACTTTTTTAATCTCCGCAATACAAGTTCCGCCCATAACCCATCGCATAAGAAACTGTATCAGGTGATAAACCTTCAAACTCGTTTTTATTGGACTTTTCATCTTTGCGTGCATTATATGTCGCCCAACTTACGGCAATCATAGCGTCAAGTTTAGCTTTTTTTTCTGCTCGTGTCTTAACAGCATTTTTTTCCCAACGCCAAGCCGCTGTCAAACACTCCGACCATGTGCGCCCTCTACGTTGGAAATCATTCTTATAAATTCTGTGAGCGTCCTTCATCACTTGTTGTTTATTATATTGTTTCATATCGTCTTCGTTTTAATTACAATGCAAATGTATGACATATACTTAATACATGCAATTTATTTGCGCTAGAAATAGTTAAAAATATGACATTTATTCATTTTATGCCATATAACTCTTATTTTTGCAGTAAAACTATTGAATTATGGAAGAAAAAGAGAAAAAAGAACGAACAGTTATTCATCTTTATATAAAAGAGAACGACACCCACCACTATTTCGGAAGCATAGCCAATGTTTTTGAATATTTTTCGCCTAATATACTTGGGATTTCCTACGGTTCTTTACGAAATTACGGATTATCCAACGAAAAAACTTTTCAAAACTCAAAGTGCATCATTCGAAAAGGAACCCTTTTGTCAAAATCGGGAAATAGGGGCAAAAAATAAATAGCAAACAGTGTGCTACCTAACATTCGGATATATATCCAGTCACTTATATTTCATATAACACATTGTATTACAACAAATTGATAACACCTCACAAAAATCAGATAATAATAAGACACTTTATACCATACTTGTACTTTTTGAGGGCTTTTCAGGCAAAATTTCTTATCAAAAGGTGGTAATAGACATTAGAAAGTCGTATATTTGCATAAACAAAATATACTTATATTATATAGTTGAAAGTAGGTATACTTGGAAGTAATGGTTTGTTAAGGTTACATTGCTTCCTTTGTTCAACTATCAAACCTTAACATCCTAAATAAGTGACACGTACAAGTCACACAATAATATCAACCTTAACATGTACAAAAATGAAAAATTCTCTTTTAAATTGATGATTTCCGTCAATGGTTACACAGAAAAACCTACCAGTAAAGACTACAACAAAATATCCTTTGAAGAAAAGGAAATTACTATTTCTGAATTGGAGCAATTTATAAAACAAGGATATATATTCTCCTGCACATATATTGACAAGGAAATAAAATCCCTCTTTGGTTATAAGAAGAAAGAAAGGGCTTTACATACTAACATAATAGTATTTGATATTGATAATACATTATTATCATTCGATGAATTATTAGTAACATTGAAATATCAGCCAAGCATTGCGTATACCACATTTTCACATATTACTAAAGGAAACAGATATAGACTTCTATACATTTTCAATACACCACTAAATCAAAATCAATATCAGATACTATATGATAATATTATAACAAATATAGAATTAGATAATCATAATAGAGCAATCTACCAATTTTATTTAGGGAGCTACGCAAATTGTAAACTTATAAACAATCTTATCATTTATAATTATGATGATATTTCCATTTCTAACAGTATAAAAGAAAAGCCAACACCATACAATATACAGTTACAAATGGAAAAGAGAGATAAAGTTGTAGTTGAAATAAAGGACCATGAATATATTACCAATTTTTGGAACCTTTCCCATAAAGACTTAATAGAAAAATACAGAGAAAAATATCCATTCTTTGAAAATAATTTGGAAGAAGCCAATGAAGATATTCCATATATTACAATACCTGAAAACTATTGCTGTATCAAAAGATATTGGTTCAAGGAAAAAACAAAACTTAATAATGGTAATTGTGTTTACTCCAATAGAGTATGTAAAATTAAAGACGGGAACGGGCGTAGAAAAAAACTCTTTTTAAATGCTATAGTACGCAAATATATGTACCCACAAATTGAATTTGAACATTTGCTGCACTGTTTAGCCAACGAACTATACTATTACATCAATAACAGCAAGGACCCAATAAGCAAACAAGAATTATATGATATCGCAGAAAATGCATATAATGAAAACATTGACAAATACTCAACAATGATTAAACAACAGCAGACAGAAAAAAGAAAATGGATAATAAACCCTCAATATTGCATCAAATACAATCTTTCAGCTAAGACTGTACGAAATATGGTAAAAGGGAAAATCAATAATGAATTAATTGGCTTATATTATGATTGTTCCAAATCCCTAAAAGAAAATCTATCAACCTTTAAAGCACTGAATTTAAAAGTAGGAAAAAGTAAATTATATGAATGGTGTAAAGAAAACAACATTCCAACCAATATAAAAAATAATCAATCAACTAAAAATACTGTTGGCTTATATCTGTATAACCCTATTTCGGCAATAGCAGGATAGGATTCCACTATAGAAATCCACCCGTTACAAACTATAGGGGGGGGGACTACAAAAATCCTCCCCCTGAGTGAGGGGTTACGGCGGTAGGAATATTATTATTTATGACTTGGATAATAAACGTTCCAAGACCTTGTCATTGTGTGCTTTCCAATCAATTCTGTTCTCTTGTAAAGATTTTCTAAATTCTTCATTAAAAGGTACGCTTAAATTTTTATCACTATCTTCATAAGCATAAAAAGGGAAACATCCCATCCATCCTGTTTCTTGTATCATTTGATTAAATGTATCATAATCATACTCACCTGATTTAAACTCCACATATATTTTACTTCCACCATGATAAGTAATAATACGTGTACTTTTATCATACGAAAAACAATGTTCCGTATTATTAAGTAACCACCCCTGAAATTCAACACCATAATGACAATGCAATTCACTGTAAAACATCTCCTCCTTTTTATAACGAGCGCATTTAATTGTTCCCCACATCTCCTCACCTCCTTTATAAGATACTACAACCAACAACCAAAGTTCATGTAAACGAAATATAGTAATTTTATCAATATATTCATCAACCATAGTCTTTATCAAATCCCTATTTTTCCTAATCTCATCCATTTTATTAATCAACAAAGGATTGGCATTCAAACGCTTCAAATTATCAATAGTAATTCTCTTTGTTGTGATTTCTCGTGACAATTTATCCATAGTTTTGTTCAACACGTTTTTAGTTTCATCATATTTATGTTTTGCATCTGAAATCAAATTCTTTGCAACCTCATCGTCTTCAATCGCAATAAGACGTTTAAGTGTCTTTTTATAAAGATTCTCCGCTTCAACCAATTCTGTATTCTTTGATGATTTTATTTGAACCAACTCTTCGATTTCTTTCCCTAAATTTTCTATCTTTAAAATATTGGTCTGCTGAATATTAATCTCAGCAAACATTTGAATTGACAACTGTAAAACAAGCCCATCCAATTTCCATTGTCGAAGTTCTGCCCCATTCGTGCATGTTCGTGGTTTATCTTTACGATTCACTCTACCATAACATTTGTAAGTACGTCCACCACTGATATAATTTTTAGATGTTTCATTTGATTTCCCTACAGAAAAATTAGCACCGCATTCGCCACATACCATTAAATGTTTCAATAAATTCTCATGCCTGACTGCATTATTCTTATTATAATGCGCTTTGGAAAGTTTATCTTGGGCTTGCTGAAACAACTCGTCTGATACAATTCGCAGACTTTCCACATGTTCCGAATATTCATAAACAATCTCTCTATCTTGCCTTTCGGATAACGGAAGTGGATTGGTAGGGTCTGGTTTATAAAATGTTATTCTACGATTACCTTTATATAACTCATTGTGCATAAGTCTGTTTATTGTAGAAATACGCCATTTTAAATTATCTGTATCAAATTTATACTCTTTCACCTCCAATCCTTTTGCTTCTCTATTCTTCTTGTACTCATTCAATTTTCTTACGTATGGAGCAGGTACTTTCTCAGCATTCAATATCTCTGATATTTGAATTGAAGAATATCCACCAACATACATTTCAAAAATACGAGTAACAATCTTACTTTCGATAGGATTTATAACAATCTGTTTATTTTCATTGTGCATATAACCATACGCACGTTCATCCCCGCCTCCATGACCTGCTTGCACTTTTGTTATCTTGCCACTTAATGAACGTTCAACAAACAATTCTATCTCATAGCTTGACATAACAGCAAGCACATGCAATAAAATAATACTACCTACATCTTTATTACTATCTCTTACCCACAATTTTTGTTTATCAAAATACAAGTTAATACCTTTATCTATAAACAATTTGATTTGTTCTAATAACTCTGTAGCATTTCTTGCAAGACGAGAAAATTCAGAGAATAAAATTATATCAATATCCCCATATTCAACTCTTTCAAGCATCTTCACATATTCAGGACGGAACTCTCCCTTTTTAAAACCACTAATAACATCTATGAAAATATCCTCTTCTTCAACGTTCCAATGGTTTTCTGCTGCAAACTTCAACAATTCCTCTTTTTGTCTATCAGTTGTCTGTTGTTGCGTACTAACACGACAATAGATTAGTACCTTCTTATCCATATTATTCATTATCTTTGCGCTGTTAATTACATCAATATCAATTAATATGGAAACAAATATAGAAATAAATAAACCAAGTCCCAAGTTTCAGGATGTGTCAATCGCACCTATGCATACAACGGAGCACATCATCAACCAAACCATGATAAGGTTATTCGGTTGCGGCCGCTCCATATCAGCACACATAGAACGGAAGAAAAGCAAGCTGGACTACCGTCTTGCCGCCTGCCCCACGGAAGAAGAAATAAAGAAGCTGGAAGAGGTCGTAAACGAGGTTATCGCCCGACAGCTGCCCGTCACAACAGAATTCATTACGCAAGAGGAAGCGCAAGGACGTTTCGACTTGGAACGCCTGCCCGATGGTGCTTCGGAAACGGTACGTGTCGTAAAAGTAGGCGATTACGACGAATGCCTCTGCATCGGAGTACATGTGGAGAATACATCAGAAATCGGAACCTTCAAAATCATCAGCCACGATTGGAACGAAGAAGCCAAGCGTTGGAGAATGCGTTTTAAATTAGTCTGAAAATCTATCAATTTTAAATAAATAAGATAGCAAAATGGCATTAAACAAGCAAATAAGTCAGATTTTTAATGACAAATAGTCAATAGAGTCAACAAAAACCGGTTGGCATAAGGTTTGCAATATAGTTAGCGAACGACGGTTCAAGAAACGGACGGTGAAAAGCCCAAAAGGCAGACACCCGAAGACAAAGAACCGGAGTTCAAAACTAAATAGCATGTTTAACTTAAACAATAGGAGACTATAACTATGATGCCTGTAAGAAGAAACCAAAATTGGTTACCGAGTATTTTTAATGATTTCTTTGACAATGATTGGATGGTAAAAGCAAATGCCACCGCCCCTGCCATCAATGTATTCGAAACAGCAAAAGAGTACAAAGTTGAATTGGCTGCTCCCGGTATGACAAAAGAAGACTTCAACGTTCACATCGACGAAGAAAACAACCTGGTCATCAGCATGGAAAAGAAAACAGAAAGCAAGGAAGAGAACAACAAGGACGAAAAGAAGGAAGGCCGCTACTTGCGCCGCGAATTCTCATACACCAAGTTCCAGCAAACCATGATTCTTCCGGACGATGTCGATAAGGAAAAGATTGGTGCCCATGTAGAAAACGGCGTGTTGAACATTACATTGCCTAAGTTTACAGAAGCAGAAAAAGAAAAGGCCAAGAAATTCATCGACGTAAAATAACGCCCGACCATTAAAAAGAAAATCTCCCGCTGCACAAGATAATGCAACGGGAGATTTTTTATATCCATAGCTATGCGGAACTATTTCTTTTTCCCTTTCAGAAAACGGTCTGTCAACCACCTGCGCACCGGTTCATCATAGAGTTTCAAACAAGCATAAGCAAGGACAACGGCTCCCACGAAAGTAAGTATCATATAAGGGATACCTTCCACCATTGTAGCGTTATTGTTGCATACCCAAGCCGTATAAGTATATACCAATGGATAATGGGTAATATAAATCGGATAGGAAATGTCTCCCAGGAACTTGCATACGGCAGTAGAGCGCTTACCGGTCACCTTGCCGCCCGCTCCCATTGAAACAATGACCGGGAAGACGCAGATAATGCAGAAAGCCTCGTAAAGCCCGTTCATCCAGTAGCCGTCCTCACCTCCGATACGGGGAATGGAAAGAACCACCACAATCAGCAGGCTGCACCACCAGAAAGCACGCTTTTCAAGCCGTATCAGCCAGCCGAGGCGTGACAGAAGTAATCCGCCGAAAAACGGATACATCAGCCGGACCATACCCACATACTGCTGTTCCCAGTTCAAGGCCCAACCACCCACAATATCGCCGGCAGGAGCAGTCAGACAACGGTATACCGTAAAACACCCTGCCACAAATACCAGCACCGACAGGGCCACCTTATTGAACTTGCGTACAAACAACGCATACAGAATATTACCGATATATTCATAATAGAGCGACCACGCCGGGCCATTCAACGGATGCATTTCCGTCCAGCCACGAATGTCAAACTTCAGCGGAAGGGGAAGCAAAGTACAGCCCAGTAACATTACCAGCAGCATGGTTCCAACGGACGTATTCTCGATAGGTGGAAAACAAGGCGACTCCTGAAAATAGAAAAAGGCAGCGCCCACAATGCTTCCCATAATCACCATAGGATGCAGGCGAATGATACGGCGTTTGAAGAAAGTGCCCACGGTCATCCGGTTCCAACGGTCATCATAAGCATAACCGATAACAAAACCGGAAAGCATGAAAAAGAAATCCACTGCCAGATAGCCATGATTGATAATTTGAGTAAGATGACTGCCGCCTGCATGTGCTTCAAAAAGATGGAAGATAATAACCATGACAGCCGCCACGCCACGAAGTCCGTCAAGAATCTCATAATGCGGTTTCGAGGCAAGATAAGTAGTCTGTGTATTCATTTTGGTATAAGATATTTATTTATTCGCGTGCAAAGATAAGAGTTTTCTCCAATAATGAAACTGATAAATATCATATAAACTCTATCAATTAATTGACAAGTATAACAGTTGTCTTTATCATTAGATACATATCACTACTTGTACTCTTTTTCCGCACAAAAAACAGCTTTTATTATCCATAATAAAAGGGCTACACCTTTTCCTCCTCATGGTGTAGCCTTAAACACAAAAGGGTGTAGCTATCCAAGGCAAATGGTGTAGCCCTTCTTCAAAAAAGAGAGCCAAATAGGATAATAATAAAGAAAAATCAGTTAACTACTTTTCTTATAACTTTTTACCGCCCACAGATTGAAGACCAATGCAAAGACCAACACGGCTCCCAGTTGCGGAAGCAGTTCGGCAAATCCGCCACCACGGAGATAGATGGTACGCATCACCTCCACAAAATAGCGTAGCGGATTGATGCACGTAATCCATTGCGCCCACTCAGGCATACTGTGGATAGGGGTGAAAAGACCACTCATCAGAATAAGGATAAGCATGAAGAACCACATGACAAACATGGCCTGCTGCAACGTGGTCGAATGATTGGATATGACCAGCCCGAACCCCGACACCACCGGTAGAAAAAACAGCGCCATGCCGTAGATCGTGAGGAAATGTCCCGCCGGCAGAATGCCGTAAAGTACCCATGCCAGAACGAAACAGATGGTCAGCACCACAAAACCTATCAGCCAGTAAGGTATCAGCTTGGCGGCAATGAAAGTGAACTTGCCGACGGGGGTGACATTTATCTGCTCGATGGTGCCCGCCTCCTTCTCGCCCACCACATTGAGGGCAGGGAGAAAACCGCAAATCAGCGTCAGCAGCATTACCATGAGGGCAGGAATCATGAAAAGCTTGTAGTTCAGCGTGGGGTTGTAAAGGTTCTGCGTAGTGATGTCCACCCGGGGAAGCGGCTTCCCGGCAAGCCCTTGCGAAGACGACTCCGAACCCAGTTCACGGGTATAGTCACTGATGATGGAAGACAAGTAGGATCCTCCCAGACTGCCCTTCGTGCCGTTCACGGCATTGGCCGCCACCAGCAGACGAGGCGCCTCTCCCTTCACCCAATCCTTTTCGAAATCACGGGGAATCTCCAGCACGACATCTGCCGAACCTGCTTCAATGGCCAGCAAAGCCTCATCGTATGTATCGGGAAGCGCTGTCAGGCAGAAATAAGTGGATGCACCGATTTTATCTACCAGACGGCGAGACAAGACGCTGTGGTCATTGTCCACTATATTCAGATTGATGTTCTTTATCTCCAGATTGGCGGCCCAGGGCATCAGTATCATAATCATGCACGGGAAAATGAAAATCAGCTTGGGCAGGAAGGAGTTGCGGAACAACTGCTTGAATTCCTTTTCAATGAGAAACTTTATCATAAGACGATATTTTAAAGATTTTAGACATAAGAACAAAAGAACAGATTTCCCGTATCCTTTTGTCCTTATGTTCTTCTGCCTGAATAATTAATATAAAATTCATATCCGCTCTTTACTCAAGCCGATGCTTGAATTTCTTGAAACTCACCGTTATCAGCAATACCGCCATCGTGGCAAGTATGCCGACCTCCATCAGCACAAGCGAAACATCCACTCCCTCAATCATCAGCTTACGCACCGCCTGGATATACCAGCGTGCAGGAAGCACAGCTGAAATGGCCTGCAAGATAACGGGCATACTCTCAATGGGGAATATCATGCCCGAAAGCAACATGGTGGGCATCATCAGCATCAGTCCGGACACCAGCATGGCGGCAACCTGCGTCCGGGTGACCGTGGAAATCAGCAGCCCCAGCGCCAGGGAGACAAAAATGAATAGCAGCGACACCACCACCAGCCAGAACAAGCTGCCCGCCACGGGAACATCGAGCACATAGACCGAAAGTAGAAGAATGGTGGTCAAGTTGACAAACGACAGCACAAAATAGGGCACCGCCTTTGCCAGAATGATGAAAAGCGGTTTGACGGGAGAAACCAGCAGGACCTCCATCGTCCCCGTCTCCTTCTCGCGCACAATGGAGATGGAGGTCATCATGGCGCAAATCAGCATCAGAATAAGCCCCATGACACCCGGCACGAAGTTGTAGGCACTCTTCATCTGCGGATTGTACAGCAACTTGAGCTGGGGTACAATGGCAGCGGCATGCACTCCCGGCGGAAGCATCTCCTGCCCGGCAGAGGAGATGATGTTTGCGGCATAGCCTGCCTGCATAGTCGCCATATTGGGGTCTGTGGCGTCGGAGACAAGCTGCACGCGCGCCTCGCCGGTATAAAGCTTGTCCGAGAAACGCTCGCTGAAAACAAGCGCCATGTCAATCTCCCCTCTTCCGAAAGAAGCCTCCATATCGGCGGGAGAATGCAGGCGGCGGATGACGGTGAAGTATTCGCTTGCATCCATGCGGTCGATGATACGGCGGGTAACTACGTCATTCGACGGGTCGAGCACCGCCACACGCACGTTCTTCACCTCGGTGGTGATGGCAAAACCGAAAAGGATTATCTGCACGATGGGCATGCCCAGCAGAATCAGCATCGTGCGCCGGTCGCGGAAGATATGGAAGAACTCTTTTCGGATGAAAGATATGAATTGTTTCATTGTCTATATTTATATTTAGGCTCGGATAATGCGGATTTCACGGATTTTCAGTCGGCGGTTCGCACGGCTTGACGAGCCAGTTGTTGGAATACATCGTCCATCGTAGTGGCATTGAACTGCCGTTTCAGCTCCCCGGGAGTGTCGAGTGCACGGATGACGCCGTCTACCATGATGGAGATGCGGTCGCAATACTCCGCCTCGTCCATAAAGTGGGTGGTGACAAAGACGGTGATGCCCTCGTCGGCAGCCTGGTAAATCAGCTCCCAGAACTGGCGGCGCGTGGCAGGGTCCACCCCACCCGTAGGCTCATCCAGAAAAACAATCTTGGGACGGTGGAAGATGGAGACGGAGAAGGCCAGCTTCTGCTTCCAGCCCAGCGGAAGGCTTTTCACCAGTGTATCCCGTTCCTTTTCCAGCCCGAGGCGGAGGAGCAGCTCATCCGTCTTGGGGGCAATCTCCGCTTCGGGGATGCCGTAGATACCGGCAAAGAGGCGGATATTCTCCCACACCTTGAGGTCTTCGTAAAGGGAAAATTTCTGGCTCATGTAGCCGATGTTCTTCTTCACTTCTTCGGGTTGGGAAGCCACATCGAAACCTGCCACACATGCCTTGCCGCCGGTGGGGCGGCTAAGTCCCGTAAGCATGCGCATGGCGGTGGTCTTGCCTGCCCCGTTGGCTCCCAGGAAACCGAAAATCTCGCCCCGATGGACTTGGAAGGAGATGTGGTCTACAGCGGTGAAATTACCGAACCGCTTGGTCAACCCTTCCACTTCAATCACCTTGTTTTCGTGGTTTTCCACCCGTTCGTGCTGCAAGCCCGGAGGGCAGAGGATGCCCGCAAAGCGTGTCAGGATACGGTCGGGGGTATCGATGCCTTTTATCTCTCCTTCGTTGATGAAGGCGATGCGGTCGCATTGGCGCGCTTCGTCGATGATGGGGGTGGAAGCAATGATGGTGATACCCTGCTCCTTCAGTCGGCGAAGCATTCCCCAGAATTCCTTGCGGGACACGGGGTCGACGCCCGTAGTGGGTTCGTCCAGAAAGAGGACATCCGGTTTATGGATAAGGGCACAGCTAAGGGCGAGTTTCTGCTTCATGCCGCCGGACAACGCTCCGGCGCGGCGCTTGCGGAAAGGTTCTATCTGCCGGTAAATGTCGCGCACCAAATCATAATTCTCCTCGATGGTGGTGTGGAAGACGGTGGCGAAGAAATTGAGATTCTCCTCCACCGTCAAGTCCGGATAGAGGGAGAAGCGTCCGGGCATATACCCCACCCGCCTGCGGATGGCTTTGTAGTCCTTCACCACATCCAGACCGCAGACCGAGGCCGAGCCTCCGTCGGCAAGCAGCAAAGTGGTGAGGATGCGGAAAAGCGATGTCTTGCCCGCACCGTCCGGCCCGATGATGCCGAAAAGCTCACCGGGAGCCACTGACAGAGAGACACCCCGCAGGGCTTCCACGCTGCCGTAACGTTTGGAGATATTAGTTAAAGTTACAGCCTCCATACATTCCTATTTTCAGCATCCCGTCATTCTTCACGGCAATCTTTACGGCATAGACCAGATTGGCACGCTCGTCTTTCGTCAGGATAGTTTTTGGAGTGAATTCGGACGTATCGGAAATCCAGGTAACGATGCCGGGGTATTCTTTCCGCACTTCCTTTCCATAATCCGCATAAACCTTCACTTGCTGTCCCAGCTTGATTTCGGCAAGCTGCTCGGAGGTGATGTAGGCACGGAGGTAAATCTGCTCCATATCCGCCACTTTGAAAAGAGGGGTGCCGGGAGCAGCCAGTTCTCCGGCTTCGGCATATTGGGCAAGGACGGTTCCCGTCAGCGGAGAGGTGATGTGGCATTTGCGCAGCTGGTCTTCTATCTGCGCCACCTGGATGCCGACAGAGGAGCTTTGCCACGTCAGGCTGCGGTCACTGTTGCGCAGGGTGGAGTTCTGTGCGTCGAGCTGCTTGCGGAGGACTTCGAGAAGGGACTCGGCATCATCGAGCTGCTTCTGGTTGGCGGCACCCACACGGAGCAGGTTGGACACGCGGTCGCGCTCGCGCCGTGCCTGCACAATCTGTTCCTGAGTGGCGGCTACTTGTTTCAGGATATCAGGCCGCTGGCCTTCCACGGACTTGACACTGGCCTCCAACTGGAGTTTCTTCAGATAGAGTTGGACGGTATCTATAATGCCTACTTCCTGCCCGTCTTTCAGTGTCGTGCCTTCCTCGATGTCGAAACTCAGCAGTTTTCCGGACGCCTCGGCAGAAACGATGACTTCGGTAGCCTCGAACGTTCCCGTCGCATCATATTTCGGAGTACCGCCGGTACAGGCGGCAAGGAGAAATAAAAAAGGAAATAATTTCAATGATTTCATACTATTTCAAGTTATAAATTACGGATTATAGTCATTAATTGTTCAGCGTATATTTCAGCTGCCAGATGTTCATCAGCAACTGCACCTCATGCAATGCCTTGGTCTGTCGTGCCATACTTTCGTTGGTAATCTCCCGCAGCATATCGGTCACGGTCATTGTCCCGTTCTGTACCTTGGCCTCGGCTGCACGGCGGATATTCCCACGCAGACGGATAATCTCGTCATCATCCGCCATCTGGCGGCGCATGGATACAATGCCCGCATCCTGCTGCGTAGCCTGCAGGCGAATGTTGAAAAGGAACACATCCCGGCCGGTCTCTATCTGTTGGCGGGTATTGTCTATCCTGCGGCGGTCGTTCTTCAGTGTATACAGACTGCCGAAATTCCAGGACATGCGCACCCCCGCCATGTAATAGGCGTTGAATTCATCTTTCAGCATATTCAATCCCGGATTGCCGTATGCCCCTTGTACAAAAAGGCCGAAACGCGGCATCAACCGGGTGTTCAAAGCTGCCTCCTGCTGGCGGAGTTGCTCTCCCTGCGCATCGTACCAACGAAGTTCGGGGCGGTTGTTCATCTGCCGGTCTATGTTTTCTTCGGCAGCCGGTTTCAATAAAACCGTTTCGGAAGAGAGATCCTTGCCCGTAAAGGCAGCAAGCATGCTGAGGTATGCACGACGGGTGGTCTCCAATTCCACACGGTGCTGCCTAGTATTCAGTTGCTCTACGCTGACTGCATCCAGGTCGCTCGGGGTGGCGATGCCATTGGCTATGTAGTCGGCTACCTGCTTGTGGGTTCTTCCTAAATCTTCTTGCAAGAGGCTGTTCTGTTTCAGCTGTTCGTCCAACAGCAGGATGCCGAAAAAGAGCTGGTTCACCCGGTCAGTCAAGGCATACATGTCTACATGCTGTTTTTCCAGTTCCACTTCCGAGGCGGCACGCGTCAACCGTTTTCTGGAACGTATATCCCCACCATCCCAGAGGGTCTGCTGCACTTCAAGCATCACCTGGTATTGGTCTTTCGGAGCAGTCTTGATGTCGAGATTAGGGATTTCGACCGGCAGCCGAGTGATGTCACTCTGGTACGTGGCCTTGCCGGATAGGGAAAACTGGGGCAAGTAACCTTTTCCGGCATTGGAGAGGTCGTACCCGCGTGCCTTTTCTATCAGTCCGTATTGCCTGACCAACGGATAATTGTCTTGCGCCCGGCGCTGGCACTCTTCCAACGTGAGCTGGGCATGTACCAGCATGACGGCAAGAGAAAGGGTAAAAAAGAAAACGGTTCGTTTCATATCCATTCTGTTTCTTGTTTATTCTACATGGTTTTGTTCTATACACATGCAAAGATAAAGGCATAACCCTATAACCTTACAATCCATTTGTGCGCAAAGATGTTCTAATAGTACGACATTTCGTAGAAAAAGACAAATAATAGGAACACTTTATTATCTTTGCGGTGGAAATATACATTATTCATAAAGGGAAAGATATGGAAAAGAACAAACCGATAAGCGTCGCATTCGAGGACATCCGCAACAATCCGGATTTTATAGAACATTCCGAATACAGATTTATAAACGACGATTTGGGAATGGTCATCAGTTTTCAAGCAATGGGATTCAGGCTATTCCGCACCCAGCAACCTTATCGTGCCAAAGAAGGAAGGATTGTACGCATCATGCAAGGTAAGGGCCGAATCTCCATCAATCTTATCGAATATGAAGCTACAGCCCACGATATTATTATCATCCCTGACAATTCGCTGATAGAAATATCGGAAGTCAGTCCCGACTACGAATTCCAAGTCATCATGCCCACTGCCAATTTTCTGCCCGTACTACAGAATTCCATTCTTTCGGAAGCTTATACACGAAACGGAATCCGCCTTTCATGCAACAACGAGGAATGGGCACACATCAGCAGCTTCTTCTCTTTATTGTGGAATATACTACATTGTTTGCCCTACCGCCGCGGAGCTGTACAGCACTTGATTGTCTCACTTCTCTATAACCTTAAGTATATCCACGAGCACACATGCAAGTCAACTCCGTCACGCCTTTCACGCCAGGAAGAGCTATTCCGCCGCTTCATCGCTTTGGTGAACCAACACAGCAAGCACGAACGCAGCGTCAACTTCTATGCCGACAAACTATGCCTGACACCGCACTATCTGAGCTCGGTGATACGTGAAACAAGCGGACAAACCGTGATGCAATGGATTAATCAAGCAGTTATCCTCGAAGCCAAAGTATTGCTGAAACACAGTAATCTACTGGTGTTTCAAATATCAGACGAACTGAACTTTCCCAATCCGTCGTTCTTCTCGAAGTTCTTCAAACGTATGACGGGGATGACACCGGCGGAATACCAGAAACAAACCTGACCTCAAAACAGCTGTCCTATACGGGAGCCTGACGGTCCGTCGCAAGAGTCCGCTTCCAATGCCAGCATCCCTTGTTTGGCTGCCAGTCCACCGGCATAGCCTATCAGCGTATGATTGCTGCCCACCACACGATGGCAGGGGATGAGTATGGAGAGGGCATTTGCCCCATTGGCAGCCGCCACCGCGCGTACGGCTTTCGGATTGCCCAGCTTTCGTGAAAGCTCGCCGTAGGACACTGTTTTTCCGTAAGGGATGTTCTGCAACTCCTGCCACACCGTCCGCTGGAATTCTGTTCCGACTGCAAGCAGTGGAACATCGAATATGGTCCGCTTACAGGCAAAATACTCATCCAACTGGATGATTGCCCGCGAAATAACTTCCGAAGTGCCTTCCTCATAATCGGCATGCAGTGCCTGCCGTATGCGCTTATCAACGGTTACTCTACGTTTCTCGTTCAGCATCCAGTCGCATAGGCAGAGTTTATCGCCGAAAGAGCCGAGGAGCAACTCGCCATAAGGAGATTGATAGTATTGGGTCAAAATTGTTTCCATCGAACTTAGTTTTCAGCAAAGATAGCAAATTAAATCATCATTTGTACTCCGCCCACGACTTGATAGCCAAATCATCCGGCGTCATCGTGCAGAATGCATTGATGAACGCACTTGCCAGACGGGCATTCGTTATCAACGGAATATTGAGGTCGATGGCGGCACGGCGTATCTTGTAGCCGTTATCCAACTCGCCTGCGGTGAGGTTCTTCGGAATATTGACCACCATGTCTATCTCCTTGCGGTGCAGCATGTCGAGTGCCTGCGGCTGGCGTTCGGGTTCGCTGGGCCAGTAGACGCGCGTATTCTCCACACCGTTCTCCGTAAGGAAATTGCTGGAACCACCCGTGGCAAATATCTTATACCCCTTCTTCTGAAGCATACGCGCGGCAGAAAGCATGTCCACTTTCTGCTTCGGAGTACCGGTAGAAAGCAGGATATTTTTCTCTGGAATACGATATCCCACGGAGAGCATCGCCTTGAGAATGGCGCAGGAAGTATCGCTGCCGATGCAACCCACCTCGCCCGTGCTTGCCATATCCACACCCAGTACCGGGTCGGCCTTCTGCAGACGGTTGAAGGAGAACTGGCTCGCCTTGATGCCTACGTAATCCAAATCGAACAGATTCTTGTCCGGCTTCTGTACCGGAATGCCGAGCATCACCTTCGTGGCAAGTTCAATAAGGTTTATCTTCAGCACCTTGCTGACAAACGGGAACGAACGGCTGGCACGGAGGTTGCACTCAATCACCTTGATGTCGTTCTCGCGTGCCAGATACTGGATATTGAACGGACCGGAGATGTTCAGCTCACGGGCAATCTCGCGGCTGATGCGCTTGATGCGGCGCACCGTCTCCACATACAACTTTTGTGGCGGGAACTGGATAGTGGCGTCACCGGAATGCACTCCGGCAAACTCGATATGCTCACTGATGGCGTACGCGATAATCTCTCCATCTTGCGCCACAGCATCCATCTCCACCTCCTTGGCATGCTCGATGAACTGGCTCACCACTACGGGATGTTTCTTGCTGACATTCGCCGCCAGCTTCAGGAAGCGTTCCAGCTCCTCCCGGTTGGAACAGACGTTCATCGCAGCGCCGGACAATACGTAGGAAGGACGGACCAATACCGGGAAGCCCACCTTATCCACAAAGGCGTTGATGTCCTCCAGGGAGGTCAGCGCCCGCCATTCGGGTTGGTCTACACCAATGCGGTCGAGCATGGCGGAGAACTTGTCACGGTCCTCGGCATTGTCGATGCTCCTGGCGCTTGTGCCGAGAATAGGTACCTTCTGCGCATCGAGGCGCAGGGCAAGGTTATTCGGTATCTGACCACCGGTAGAGACAATCACCCCGTGGGGATTCTCCAGTTCGAGAATATCCATCACGCGCTCGAAGGTGAGCTCGTCGAAGTAAAGACGGTCGCACATGTCATAGTCCGTAGACACGGTTTCGGGGTTGTAGTTTATCATGACACTGCGGTAGCCTTCCTGGCGGATGGTGTTCAGGGCCTGCACGCCGCACCAGTCGAACTCTACGGAAGAACCGATGCGGTAGGCGCCGGAGCCCAATACGACAATGGACTTGCGGTCGCCGAGGTAACGGACATCATTTGCCGTGCCGCTATACGTCAGGTAGAGATAGTTGGTCTGTGCGGGATATTCGGCGGCAAGGGTATCTATCTGCTTCACTACGGGCAGAATGCCTGCACTCTTGCGGAAATTGCGGACGGCAAGGATGGCTTCTTCGCCGTCCATTGCTTGTTCCAAGCCGAGGGCACGGGCTATCTGGAAATCAGAGAAGCCTTGTACTTTGGCTTTACGCAATAAGTCCACGGGAATCATTGGCAACTCTCCATCAGCCATAAAAGAGTGCAGTTCCCTGCTGGTATCCATGATGTTCATCAACTTCTCCAGGAACCAACGGTCTATCTTGGTCAATTCGTGCACCTGGTCCACCGTATACCCGGCACGGAAGGCTTTGGAGATGACAAAGATACGCTTGTCCGTCGGTTCGCGCAGAGCCTTGTCCAAATCGGCAATCACCAGTTCCTTGTTCTCTACGAAGCCGTGCATGCCCTGGCCTATCATGCGAAGCCCCTTCTGGATGGCTTCCTCGAAAGTACGGCCGATAGCCATCACCTCGCCTACCGACTTCATGCTCGAACCCAGCTCTTTGTCCACCCCGTGGAACTTGCCCAAATCCCAACGCGGTATCTTGCAGACCACATAGTCCAGGGCGGGTTCGAAGAAAGCGCTTGTGGTCTTTGTCACAGAGTTGTTCAAGTCGAACAAGCCATAGCCCAAGCCGAGTTTTGCCGCTACAAATGCCAACGGATAACCCGTTGCTTTAGAGGCAAGTGCAGACGAACGGCTCAAGCGTGCATTTACCTCGATTACCCGGTAGTCCTCGCTCATCGGGTCGTAGGCATACTGCACGTTACACTCTCCCACAATGCCGATGTGACGGATAATGCGGATAGCGAGTTCACGCAATTTATGATAGTCCGTATTGCTCAACGTCTGTGACGGGGCAATAACGATGGACTCACCTGTATGGATGCCCAGGGGGTCGAAGTTCTCCATGTTGCAGACCGTGATGCAGTTGTCGAAGCGGTCGCGCACCACCTCGTATTCCACTTCCTTCCATCCCTTCAGCGATTTCTCCACCAGCACCTGCGGGGAGAAGGAGAAGGCTTTCTCCACCAGCACATTCAGCTCTTCTTCATTGTCGCAGAAGCCCGAACCCAGTCCGCCAAGCGCGTATGCGGCACGGACAATGACCGGATATCCCAGTTCCCGGGCTGCGCGACGGGCATCGGCGGCATTCTCCACGGCTTCGCTCTTGATGGTCTTCACATCAATCTCATTCAGTTTCTGCACAAAGATTTCACGGTCCTCCGTGTCAATGATGGCCTGCACGGGAGTGCCGAGAACCGTCACGCCGTACTTCTCGAAAATCTTGTCTTTATAGAGGGAAACACCGCAGTTCAGTGCCGTCTGCCCACCAAAAGCAAGCATGATGCCGTCCGGTCGCTCCTTCTCTATCACCTTCTCCACGAAGTAAGGAGTGACGGGCAGGAAGTAAATCTGGTCGGCAACTCCTTCCGAGGTCTGTACCGTGGCAATGTTCGGATTGATGAGAACCGTGTAGATGCCTTCCTCCTTCAATGCCTTGAGCGCCTGCGAACCGGAGTAGTCAAATTCTCCTGCCTCACCGATTTTCAGTGCACCGGAACCGAGCAGCAGGACTTTCTTTATATTGTTTTCTTTCATTTGCATATCTGTTTATTAAAAATGTAATAGTAGTAATAAAACCTTATCTTTCTCTTACCTTACACAATCAGTCACTAATTGAATGGCATTCAGTATAGGACTGAAAGGTATTCACTCTGGGACTGAATGACATTCAGTATGGGACTCATTATACCGTCTTTTACATACTGATTATCAAGAGATTACGAACGCAACCATTCTTGATAAAATTCTCTTACTAAAGCAACTTCACAAAGTCATCAAAAAGAAACTCCGTATCCGTCGGCCCGCTGGCAGCTTCGGGATGAAACTGTGCGGAGAACCAGGGATTGCATTTGTGGCGGATTCCTTCATTAGAACCATCGTTCATATTGATGAAAAGCGGTTCCCAGTCTTCTGTCAGCGTGTTGTTGTCTACGGCATACCCATGATTCTGTGAGGTGATGAAGCAACGTTCCGTACCCACCATACGCACCGGTTGGTTATGGCTGCGGTGGCCGTATTTCAATTTGTATATCTTGGCGCCCCCAGCTTTGGAAAGCAACTGGTTTCCCATACAGATGCCGAAGATGGGCAGTTTATCGTTCTGCATTGCCTTGCGGATATGCTGCACGGCAGCATCGCAGGTATCGGGGTCGCCAGGGCCGTTGGAGATGAACAATCCGTCGAACTCCATCCCAGTATAATCATAGTCCCAGGGAACGCGAATCACTTCCACGTCACGTTTCAGCAGGCAGCGGATGATGTTATGCTTGACGCCGCAATCCACAAGGAGCACTTTCTTCTTACCGGTTCCTTCGTTGTAACGGATAACCTCCTTGCAGCTAACTTTATCCACATAATTCACATCGGCATAAGAGGCCTCAGGCATTTCATCCGATTCATCATCAAAGGCGATACGTCCCATCATCACCCCATGCTCGCGAAGCACCTTTGTCAGTTCGCGGGTATCGATGCCCGTGATGCCCGGAATCTGTTCGCGTTTCAGCCAGTCACCGAGGCTTTCCACCGCATTCCAATGGCTATAATTTTCACTATAATCGCTTACAATAATGGCTTCGGCATGGATATGCTCGCTCTCCATAAAAGTGGCAAGCCCATTCGGTTCGAGAGTAAAAGGCGGCACACCGTAATTGCCCACCAACGGATAGGTGAGCGTCATCAGCTGTCCGGCATACGAAGGGTCGGTCAGGCTTTCGGGATAACCCGTCATGGCTGTGTTGAAGACCACCTCTCCCGCTACCGGTTTTTCAAAGCCGAACGACTTGCCGTGGAAGCGGCTCCCGTCGTCGAGGATTAGAGTTACATTTCTCATTGATTCAATTAAAATTGATAAACTTGTTCTATATAATCAATAAATGCCTTATTCAGCAGCTTCACACCGCCCGGCGTAGGATAATCGCCGCTGAAGTACCAGTCACCCGGATGCTTGGGGCAGGCCTCATGCAGCCCCTCGAGAGGCTGGTAGACAATCTGCACTTTGGCTTTCGTCCCTTTCGGAGTAAGAAGCTCCACCATCTTGGCAGAGATTTCCTCATCAGTGAAAGGAGCATAAATCTCCTTCACGTAATTCACCATCTGTTCTTTGGGCAGGCCTACCTGCTCCTTGGACTTGCGGTAGGCGGCGGCAATTACATCGCGCATCTCACGCTCCTTCAGCAGTTCCACAGCAGCCTTGAAGGCAATGAATTCACTCATCTTAGCCATATCGATGCCGTAGTAGTCGGGATAGCGTACCTGCGGTGAAGAGCTTACAATGACTATCTTCTTCGGCTCCAGACGGTCAAGGATGCCGATGATGCTCTGCTTCAGGGTGGTTCCGCGCACTATCGAGTCGTCGATGATGACCAGATTATCCACTCCCGGGACAAGGCTTCCGTAAGTGATGTCGTACACATGGGCGGCAAGGTCGTTCCGGCTGTTTCCTTCGGCTATGAAGGTACGCAGCTTGATGTCCTTGATGGCCACTTTCTCGCTCCGTATGCGCCGCGACAAGATATGCTCCAGTTCGTCGTGGCTGGGACTATGCCCCAAGGCGGCAATCTGCTGCACCTTCTCCTCGTTGAGGTAGTCGTCCAATCCCTGCAACATACCGTAGAAGGCGACTTCCGCCGTATTGGGGATGAAGGAGAAGACGGTATGGTCCACATCGTTGTCGATAGCTTTCAATATGTTGGGTACAAGTTTCTCACCCAGCAGTTTACGTTCCCGGTAAATGTCCACATCACTGCCCCGGCTGAAGTAGATGCGCTCGAAGGAACAAGGTTTCACCTCGCGCGGCTTGTTGATTTGCACGGTGCGCACCTTGCCGGCCTTGTTGATAAACATGGCTTGTCCGGGTTGCAGCTCCTTGATGGATTCGACAGGAACATTAAGGGCTGTCTGTATCACGGGACGTTCGCTGGCAAGCACCGCTATCTCGTCGTCCTGATACCAGAAGGCTGTACGGATGCCCCATGGGTCGCGTACGGCGAAAGTCTCTCCGCTGCCGGTAAGTCCGCACATCACGTATCCCCCGTCCCACTCCTTGCTCGAAGTGCGCAGCACGTTGGCAAGGTCGATGTGGTTTTCTATATAACGGGTGATGTCCATGCCTGCCAGCCCTTCCGCTTCGGCAAGGTTGAAGAGGCGCTCCACTTCGCGGTCGAGGCGATGTCCCAACTGCTCCAGCATGATGTAGGTATCGGCATATTTGCGCGGATGCTGGCCGATGGCGGTAATGCGTGCGAAGATTTCATCCACATTCGTCATGTTGAAGTTGCCGCAGAGGGCAAGATTCTTGGCACGCCAGTTGTTTCTCCGGAGGAACGGGTGCACGTACGAGATGCCGGACTTTCCGGTAGTGGAGTAACGCAGGTGTCCCATATAGACCTCCCCTGCAAAGGGCAGCACACGCTTGGCATAGTCCGCATCGTGCAGCTGTTCCTTGGTCAAGTCCTTGAAGTGGCCCTGCACCGTACCGAAAATTTCGGTAATGGCGCCCGAGCCGAGAGCACGCTCACGGAACATATATTCCTCGCCGGGACTGGCTTCCAGTTTCACGCAGGCCAGTCCGGCACCTTCCTGCCCACGGTTGTGTTGTTTCTCCATCAGGAGATAGAGCTTGTTGAGTCCGTACATCCATGTTCCGTACTTCTCTTCATAGTACTCCAGCGGTTTCAGCAGGCGTATCATGGCGACGCCGCATTCATGCTTCAGTTGTTCCATCTATTTATTTACAATTTACCATTTACAATGTACAATTTTAAGTGTACAATTTTCTTTTCCTTATTATAGCATACAATTACCATTTACATTTACCCCTCCCAAGCGCAGCCCCATTGTACATTGTAAATGGTAAATTGTACATGTCCTCATTCTACAGTCACCGATTTCGCAAGATTCCTCGGCTGGTCCACATCCATTCCCTTGCACACGGCAATGTGATAGGCAAGTAATTGCAGAGGTACCGTAGTTATTAACGGATCAAGGCACTCCATTGTTTCGGGAAGCTCGATGCAAGTGTCGGCTATTTTACTGATGACCGTATCTCCCTTTGTCACAATGGCGATAACCCTGCCTTTACGCGCCTTTATTTCCTGGATATTGCTCAGCACCTTTTCGTAAAGCCCATTCTGGGTGGCAATGACCACTACCGGCATTTCGGCATCCACCAGGGCAATGGGGCCGTGCTTCATTTCGGCGGCAGGATAGCCCTCGGCATGGATATACGAAATCTCCTTCAACTTCAAGGCGCCTTCCAAGGCTACGGGATAACTGTATCCGCGTCCCAGATAGATAAAGTTGTGTGCATAGGTGAATATCTTGGAAAGTTCCGCTATACGGTCGTTCAGTTTCAAGACCTCCTTCATCTTGTCGGGGATATGTCCCAATTCCTTGACAATTGCCAGGTATTGCCCTTCGTCCATCGTCTTTTTCTCTTTGGCAAGTGTCAGGGCCAGCATGGTAAGCACCGTTACCTGCCCCGTGAAGGCTTTGGTGGATGCCACCCCTATTTCCGGTCCCACGTGGATATAGGAACCCGTGTGCGTGGCACGGGGAATGCTGGAACCGACGGCATTGCAGATGCCGTATATAAATGCCCCACGGTTTCTGGCAAGCTCCACGGCAGCCAGCGTATCGGCCGTTTCACCGCTTTGCGAGATGGCAATCACCACATCGTTGCTGTCAATCACCGGGTCGCGGTAACGGAACTCACTGGCATACTCCACCTCCACCGGAATACGGCAGAAGCTTTCAATCAAATGCTTGCCGATGAGGGCGGCATGCCATGACGTACCGCATGCCACGATGACGAAGCGTTTGGCCGCCAGCAGACGTTCCTTATAATCAATCACTGCAGAAAGAACCACGTTCGTACCCTCCACATTGATACGCCCGCGCATGCAGTCGTGAATGCAGCCGGGCTGTTCGAAGATTTCCTTCAGCATGAAGTGCGGATAACCGCCCTTCTCCAGCTGGCCGAGATTGAGCGCTACCGTCTTTACCTCGTGCGGACATTCCACATTCTTCAGGTTAACAACCTTCAGCTTCTCTCCCCGACGGATGAGGGCAATCTCTTCGTCTTCCAGATACACCACCTTATCCGTATATTCCACAATCGGCGTGGCATCCGAAGCCAGGAAAAACTCTCCTTCACCGATGCCCACCACCAGCGGACTGCTCTTGCGTGCAGCGATTATCCCATCCGGATTGTCCTTGTCGAGCACCGCAATGGCATACGCCCCAATCACTTCCTGCAAGGCAAGTTGCACCGCCGTCAGCAGGTCAATATGGTTTGTCACCTGAATGTATTCAATGAGCTGTACCAGCACCTCGGTATCAGTGCTGCTTTTAAATACATAACCTTTGGCTTGAAGTTTTTCTTTAAGGACGGCGTAGTTTTCAATAATGCCGTTATGGATGAGGGCGAGGCGTTCGGAAGAGGAATAATGGGGATGGGCATTGACGGAACAAGGTTCTCCATGAGTAGCCCAACGTGTATGTGCAATACCAATGTTACCGGAAATATCTTTTTGAGCAACGAAAGTTTCAAGTTCCGAAACCTTACCTTTCGCTTTGTACACGTTCAACTGTCGGTTATCACTGATTAATGCTACCCCTGCACTATCATATCCACGGTACTCCAACCGCTTCAGACCTTTGATAAGAATGGGGTAGGCTTTCCTTTGACCTATATAGCCTACTATTCCACACATAATGTATCAGTATTTGATTTTGCGCTGCAAATATACATATTCTTAAGAACATAAAGTTAATCTTTTCACTATTTATTTATCAAAAGAATAGAAAAAAATTGTTTTTACATCAAAAAGTTAAAGAAAGTATTATTTTAAAAGCAAAAGGCTTAATTTATAAATCCAAATCAAACCGTCTGATTTTGATTTAGGATTAAAAGAAAACAGAGGGTGTTTTCTATCAATTCATAACTTCATCTTCTATCGCAGGAATTTTGCAAGAAAGAAGGCAGGAATACATATTAGCATTTTGCAATTAATACCATATATTTGCCAAACATTTTGAAACCACAAACAATATTATACAGCAATAAAGAAAGCTTATAATCATGAAACAAGAACTTTTTAACAACAAAACAAAAGCAGAGGATTACCAGCGACAGCCCAAACAGTTGGGCTTGTATGAGGCATCCCATGAGCACGATGCCTGCGGAGTAGGCATGCTGGTCAATATCCAGGGAGGAAAATCACATGAACTGGTAGAATCGGCATTGAAGGTACTGGAAAACATGCGCCACCGTGGAGCGGAAGGGGCGGACAACAAAACCGGAGACGGTGCCGGCATCATGCTGCAGATACCGCACGAATTCATTCTGTTGCAGGGCATTCCCGTTCCCGAGAAGGGAAAATACGGCACCGGCCTGCTTTTCCTTCCCAAAGACGGAAAAGACCAGGCTGTCATCTTGAGCGTCATTATCGAAGAGATTGAAAAGGAGGGATTGACCCTGATGCATCTGCGCAACGTGCCCACTTGCCCCGAAATATTGGGAGAAGCGGCTCTTGCCAACGAACCGGACATCAAGCAAATTTTCATCACCGGATTTACGGAAAGCGAAACCGCCGACCGCAAACTCTATATAATAAGGAAAAGGATAGAGAACAGAATACGCAAGTCGGACATCCCCACCCGCGAGGATTTCTACATCGTCTCGCTCTCTACGAAGAACATCGTCTACAAGGGGATGCTCTCTTCCTTGCAGTTGCGCAACTACTTCCCCGACCTCACCAACAGCTACTTCACCAGCGGGCTGGCATTGGTGCACTCCCGTTTCAGCACCAACACTTTCCCCACCTGGGGACTGGCACAGCCTTTCCGCCTGCTGGCACACAACGGCGAAATCAATACCATCCGCGGCAACCGCGGCTGGATGGAAGCCCGTGAGAGTGTACTCTCCTCTCCCGCCCTGGGAGACATCCGGGAGATACGCCCCATCGTGCAACCGGGCATGAGCGACAGTGCCTCACTGGACAATGTGCTCGAGTTTCTCATCATGTCGGGCCTGAGCCTGCCGCACGCCATGGCCATGCTCGTACCGGAATCCTTCAACGAAAAGAATCCCATCAGCGAAGATTTGAAAGCTTTCTATGAATACCACTCCATCCTGATGGAGCCGTGGGACGGACCGGCGGCACTGCTTTTCAGCGACGGGCGCTATGCAGGCGGCATGCTCGACAGGAACGGACTGCGCCCTGCACGCTACCTGATTACGCAGGGCGGCATGATGGTAGTGGCCAGCGAAGTCGGCGTGATGGATTTCGAGCCGGGAGACATCAAGGAAAAAGGACGCCTGCAACCGGGCAAGATACTGCTTATAGACACCGAGAAAGGCGAAATATATTATGACGGCGAACTGAAGAAACAACTTGCCGAAGCCAAACCATACCGCACTTGGCTGGCCGGCAACCGCATCGAGCTGGACGAACTGAAAAGCGGTCGCAAAGTCTCCCATAGCGTGGAGAACTACGACAGCATGCTGCGCATCTTCGGCTACTCCAAAGAAGACGTGGAACGGCTGATTGTCCCGATGTGTACCACCGGTGCCGAACCCATCAACTCCATGGGCAATGACACCCCGCTGGCAGTACTCTCGGACAAGCCGCAACTACTGTACAACTATTTCCGCCAGCAGTTTGCCCAAGTCACCAACCCTCCTATCGACCCGATACGCGAAGAACTGGTAATGTCGCTGACCGAATACATCGGAGCCGTAGGCATGAACATACTGACACCCAGCGAAAACCATTGCAAGATGGTGAGGTTGAACCATCCCATCCTGAACAACGCCCAGCTGGATATTCTCTGCAACATCCGGTACAAAGGCTTCAAGACCGTGAAGCTGCCCCTGCTCTTCGAAGTGGCAAAAGGGTGCCAGGGATTGCAGGAAGCATTGGCAACCCTCTGCAAGCAGGCAGAAGAATCCGTCAACGAAGGAGTGAACTACATCGTGCTTTCCGACCGCGACGTAGACGCCGCCCATGCCGCCATTCCGTCACTGCTTGCCGTGTCGGCGGTACACCACCATCTTATCTCCGTGGGCAAACGGGTGCAGACGGCACTGATTGTAGAAAGCGGCGAAATCCGCGAAGTGATGCACGCCGCACTGCTGCTGGGCTTCGGAGCCAGCGCACTGAATCCGTATATGGCTTTTGCCGTCATCGACAAACTGGTGAACGAAAAGGAAATACAGCTCGATTACGCCACTGCCGAAAAGAAATATATCAAGTCCGTCTGCAAAGGCTTGTTCAAGATTATGAGCAAGATGGGCATCAGCACCATCCGTTCTTACCGGGGCGCGAAAATTTTCGAGGCCGTAGGACTGAGCGAGGAGTTGAGCAATGCCTACTTTGGCGGACTGAGTTCACGCATCGGAGGCATACGCCTGGATGAAGTGGCACGCGACGCCATCGCCTTCCACAAGGAAGGGATGGAGGTTCTTAAAAAGAAGGGGGAAGCGGAGCTATTGCCGAACCGCGGACTGTATGCCTTCCGCAAGGATGGTGAGAAGCACGCCTGGAACCCGGAAACCATCAGCACACTGCAACTTGCCACACGCCTGGGAAGCTATAAGAAATTCAAGGAGTTCACTGCCATGGTAGACAGCAAGGAATCTCCCATCTTCCTGCGCGATTTCCTCGACTTCCGCCGCGCTCCTATCAGCATAGACCGGGTGGAACCGGTAGAGAACATCGTACAGCGCTTTGTCACCGGCGCCATGTCCTACGGCTCCATCAGCCGCGAAGCCCACGAAGCCATGGCTATTGCCATGAACAAGCTGCATGGCCGGAGCAATACGGGCGAAGGAGGCGAAGACCGGGCACGCTTCATGCCGCGCGAAGACGGCACCAGTCTGCGCAGCGCCATCAAGCAGGTGGCCTCAGGACGTTTCGGTGTCACCGCTGAATATCTGGTGAATGCGGACGAAATACAGATAAAGATTGCCCAAGGCGCCAAGCCGGGCGAAGGCGGACAGCTGCCGGGCTTCAAAGTGGATGAAGTGATTGCCAAGACACGCCACTCCATTCCGGGCATCTCGCTGATTTCCCCCCCGCCCCACCACGACATTTACTCCATCGAAGACCTGGCACAGCTCATCTTCGACCTGAAGAACGTGAACCCACGGGCAAAAATCAGCGTGAAGCTGGTGGCAGAAAGCGGTGTGGGCACCATTGCCGCCGGTGTGGCAAAGGCAAAGGCCGATTTGATAGTCATCTCGGGTGCAGAGGGCGGTACGGGAGCCTCTCCTGCATCATCCATCCGCTATGCCGGCATCTCGCCCGAACTCGGTTTGAGCGAAACGCAGCAGACACTGGTGCTGAACGGCCTGCGCGGACAAGTGATGCTGCAAGTGGACGGACAGCTCAAAACAGGCCGCGACATCATACTGATGGCAATGCTCGGAGCCGAAGAATTCGGTTTCGCCACCAGTGCCCTGATTGTACTGGGTTGCGTAATGATGCGCAAATGTCACCAGAACACCTGCCCCGTAGGGGTGGCGACACAGAACGAAGAACTGCGCAAACGCTTCCGCGGACGCAGCGAGTATCTGGTGAACTTCTTCACGTTCCTGGCGCAGGAAGTACGCGAATACCTGGCGGAAATCGGTGTGGAACGCCTGGATGACATCATTGGACGCACAGACCTTATCGTCCGCAAGCCGGATGACGGAATCAGGAAACATCAGTTGATAAGCTTCGACAAACTACTGGCACGCGTAGACAATGAAGCCGCCATCCGCCACGTCACCGACCAACAGCATGGCATCGACCATGTGAAAGATGTAGAGATGTTACATGCCGCCGCCGAAGCCGTAGAGAACCAGAAGGAAATCTCGCTGGAGTACACCATCGCCAATACCGACCGTGCCTGCGGCGCCATGCTCTCTGGTGTCATTGCCGCAAAATACGGAGAAAAAGGGCTGCCCGAACATACGCTGAACGTGAAGTTCAAAGGCTCCGCCGGGCAGAGTTTCGGGGCATTCCTTGTCCCGGGTGTCAACTTCAAGCTGGAAGGCGAGGCCAACGATTATCTGGGCAAAGGTCTGAGTGGCGGACGCATCGCTGTCCTGCCTCCGGTACGGAGCAACTTCGAGGCGGAGAAAAACACGATTGCAGGCAACACCCTGCTTTATGGCGCCACAAACGGTGAAGTTTACATCAACGGCCGTGCAGGCGAGCGCTTTGCCGTCCGCAACTCCGGTGCCACAGCCGTAGTGGAGGGTGTAGGCGACCACTGCTGCGAGTATATGACCGGCGGGCGCGTGGTAGTACTCGGACAGACGGGACGCAACTTTGCCGCAGGCATGTCCGGCGGTGTGGCCTACGTATGGAACCGGGACGGCAACTTCGACTATTTCTGCAACATGGAAATGGTAGAACTGAGCCTCATCGAAGAGGCCTCCTACCGCAAGGAACTGCACGAGCTCATCCGCCAGCACTACCTGTACACCGGTTCCAAACTGGCACGCACCATGCTCGATGACTGGCCACGCTATGCCGACCAGTTCATCCAGGTAGTCCCTATCGAATACAAAAAAGTGCTGCAAGAGGAGCAGATGCAGAAATTGCAACAGAAGATTGCAGAAATGCAACGCGATTATTGAATCGCGAATTAATAATGAAAGAATGAAAGACTGAGGAAATTCCCCTTTCATTCTTTAATTCTTTAACTTTTTAATTTGTTCATCATGGGAGATCCAAAAGCATTCCTCAATATCCCCCGCCAAGAGGCGGGTTACCGTCCGATACACGAACGTATCACAGACTTCAGCCAAGTGGAACAGACACTGAACAGCCACGACCGCAAGCTCCAGGCCTCGCGCTGTATGGACTGCGGCGTACCCTTCTGCCACTGGGCATGTCCGCTGGGCAATAAAGACCCGGAATTCCAAGACGCGCTCTACCGGGGCAAATGGCGCGAAGCCTATCAAATACTGAACAGTACGAATGATTTTCCGGAATTTACGGGACGCATCTGCCCTGCCCTTTGCGAGAAGTCGTGCGTACTGAAACTCTCGTGCAACGAACCGGTCACTATCCGCGAGAACGAAGCCGCCATTGCCGAGGCTGCTTTTCGCGAGGGCTACATCACCCCCCTCCAGCCCGAACGCAACGGAAAGAAAGTAGCCGTCATCGGCGCCGGCCCTGCCGGATTGAGCGTTGCCGTACGGCTGAACGCCAAAGGTTACGAAGTTGCCCTATTCGATAGCAAACCGATGCCGGGAGGACTGCTGCGCTATGGCATCCCCAACTTCAAGCTGGACAAAGCCGTCATCGACCGCCGCATGAAAATCCTCGAGGCCGAAGGTATCTTGTTCAAGATGGGAGTCCATGTCGATGTGCAGAAACTGCCCGTCGGATTCGATGCCTACGCCATTTGTACCGGTACGCCCACCGCCCGCGACCTCTCCATTCCGGGCAGGGAGCTGAAAGGCATCTACTTTGCCCTCGACATGCTGGCACAGCAGAACCATATTCTGGATGGAGATACCTTCCCGAAAGACCAACTCGTTAACGCCCGCGGCAAACGGGTACTCGTCATCGGCGGCGGCGATACCGGGTCTGACTGTATAGGCACCAGCATTCGCCAGGGAGCCGTCAGCGTAACCCAGATTGAAATTATGCCCCAACCGCCCATAGGACACAACCCGGATACTCCCTGGCCGCAATGGCCCGTCGTACTGAAAACCACCAGCAGCCACGAAGAAGGCTGTACCCGTCGATGGTCCCTCGCCTCTACCCGGTTCATCGGGAAGAATGGCAAGGTATGCGGTGTGGAAGTGGAAGAAGTGGAGTGGCTTCCGGCAACAGACGGTAACCGCCCTACCATGAAATCTACGGGTAAGAAAGAGGTCATCGAAGCCGATATGGTGCTTCTTGCCATGGGTTTCCTCAAGCCCGAGCAACCGAAGTTTGCAGAGAACGTATTCGTGGCAGGCGATGCCGCCCACGGCGCCAGCCTCGTGGTACGTGCCTTGGCCGACGGACGACGAGTGGCAACAGAGATAGACCGTTACCTCGAACCTCTAAAAGAAAACAAGAAATGATTTCCCTCCCTTTAGAGCCTTTTTAAATTTTGCTCAGCATTCTTTTGAGAGTTCTTTTTGAGGATGTTTTTCTGTTTTAATGAGGAGCATAGCGGGCTATGTGACGAATAAAAACAGGGAAACAGACCGAAAAGAAGCTCTAAAGAAGCTGAAGAAAAAAAATGAGGAAAATTTAAACAGGCTCTTAATTTTTAACCTTTAATTTTTAATTCTCATGTGTGGAATAGCAGGAATCTTCAACATACAGTCTCAAACTCCTGAGTTGAGAAACAAAGCGCTACGGATGGCGCAGAAAATCCGTCATCGCGGACCGGACTGGAGTGGTATCTACGTAGGCGGCTCCGCCATCCTCGCCCACGAACGCCTCTCCATTGTCGACCCGGAATCCGGTGGACAACCCTTATATTCACCCGACCGCAAACAGGTGCTTGCCGTCAATGGCGAGATTTACAACCATCGCGACATCCGTGCCCGCTATGCCGGAAAATACGCCTTCCAGACAGGTTCCGACTGCGAAGTCATCCTTGCCCTTTACAAAGACAAAGGCATCCGCTTCCTCGAAGAGCTGAACGGCATCTTCGCCTTCGCCCTCTATGATGAAGAAACGGACGATTACCTCATCGCTCGCGACCCCATCGGCGTAATCCCCCTTTATATAGGACGCGACAAGGATGGACACATCTACTTCGGCAGTGAGCTGAAAGCCCTTGAGGGTTTCTGCGACGAGTATGAGCCTTTCCTTCCCGGCCACTACTACCGTGGGCGCGAGGGCAAGATGCACCGCTGGTACACCCGCGACTGGATGGACTATGCCGCTGTGAAGGACAACTACACTCCTGCCGCCGAACGTAATGCCGCGCCGGCTTCGATAGGCCGGACAGCCTACAGCACACAAGTCACGGCTGTGCACGATGCCCTTGAAGCCGCCGTACAGCGCCAGTTGATGTCCGACGTCCCCTACGGTGTCCTGCTCAGTGGCGGACTCGATTCTTCCGTCATCTCTGCCATCGCCAAGAAATATGCCGCCAAACGCATCGAGACAGACAACAAGGCAGATGCCTGGTGGCCGCAGCTCCATTCCTTCGCCGTCGGCTTGAAGGGTGCTCCCGACTTGCTTAAAGCCCGCGAAGTGGCCCGTCATATCGGTACCGTGCATCACGAGATAAACTATACCGTTCAGGAAGGCCTCGATGCTGTCCGCGACGTCATCTATTTCATTGAGACTTACGACATAACCACTGTCCGCGCCTCCACCCCCATGTATCTGCTGGCACGTGTCATCAAAAGCATGGGCATCAAGATGGTACTCAGCGGCGAAGGTGCGGACGAGGTGTTCGGTGGTTACCTTTACTTCCACAAGGCGCCCACACCGCAAGCCTTTCACGAAGAAACCGTGCGCAAGCTCTCCAAACTGCATCTGTACGACTGCCTCCGTGCCAACAAAAGCCTTGCAGCCTGGGGAGTGGAAGGACGTGTCCCCTTCCTCGACAAAGAATTCCTGGATGTTGCCATGCGCATCAATCCGGCAGTCAAGATGTGCCCCGGCAAGGAGATAGAAAAGAAAGTAGTCCGCGAAGCCTTTGCCGACATACTCCCCCAGAGCGTTGCCTGGCGGCAGAAAGAACAGTTCTCCGACGGTGTGGGCTACAGTTGGATTGATACGCTGAAAGCCGTCACTGCCGCTGCCGTCAGCGACGAACAGATGGCACATGCCGCCGAACGCTTCCCGATACATACCCCGCAAAATAAGGAAGAGTATTACTATCGCACCATCTTCGAAGAGCATTTCCCCAGTGAAAGCGCGGTCCGGAGCGTTCCCAGCGTACCCAGTGTGGCATGCTCCACCGCCGAAGCGCTGGCATGGGACGCCTCTTTCCAAGGAAAGAACGACCCCAGCGGACGGGCAGTAGCAGGGGTACACGAAGAAGCATACAAGGATTAAAAAAAGAGCTGCCGACAGATTTCCTGCCAGCAGCTCTTCTCATTTTTTATTTATCAAATCCTATCGGACTAAAACATCATTGTCTGTCCGCCAATCACACCTGCCACAGCACTCGCTACGGCAATAATAAGTTTCAAAATCACATTCCACGTTTTCTTCATAAAGATTACCCATTATCTGATTAATAATTCATAGCTACTGTTATCCCAGTGGATTCTCACCTTGGTCTCCATCCGAATCCGAGCCTCCTCCTTCCGAACCGGAGCCGCCATCTGTAGAAGTCTTCCCCTTAAGATAATCATCCAAACTCACCAAATCCAGCCTTTCTCCAGCACGGGTAGCAGCCTTCGATATCTTCAGTTCCCTATTCGCCTGAAAACAGATACGGACGCTCTCCACACTCTTGGCTGTCACGTCATCAGCCTTTTCCTCACCTTTCGATTTGGCTGCCAGTATAAAGACACCCAGCCCGGCTATATTAACCGTCTTTCCTTCCAGCAACTGCTCTTTCAGCTTTTCCACAAAGTTCTGCATCGTACTCTTGATGTCACCGATAGACAGAGAAGAGCGGTCCTGCATCTTCTGTGCAATAAACGCCAAATCCACGCTTTGCCCCAATGTCACCAACTGCGGATAATACTTCTTGGGAGAGTTTTCAACCCTGGGGTCCGACGGTCTCTCCACCGTCCTGAAAATTACACTCATACTTTTTTTCTTTAGAGATTTAAATTCGTTTTACTATTCACACGTTTCGTTGATCAACGATGCAAAGGTGAGGATTAAAAACTATGTAGCCAAAGAAAAAAGGTGCTTGGGAGTAGTTTTTCTGAGAAAAGTGATAAAGTCTTAGTTTTATGATAATTGAGTATGCCTTGCTCAATGAACACAACATTTAAACTTTCCACGTTCGATAGGCAGATAAGTTCATTGATTGTGGCATAGTTTCGGATATCCCTTTCAAGTCCGAGTTCGCCTTTCGTCATTGCTTTGCCGCCATACGAAACATGGGCACAGCTTCATTGGCATAGACGATACTTGCCTGTGCCGGTGTAATCTCTGCCGAAATAAGGTTTTGCTTGATTGCATCCTTCTTATTATATACAGTTCAAATAAGGTAAAGGCGTTCAGCCCGGCTTCCTTTTTAAACCTCTCGAATCCGATGGGTTTAAAATTGGGGTTGTACAAACTCCCCCAAATACCGGAATATTCTATTTTATTCCGGTTACGCAGCCATTAATACTCAATTTAGAGCATATCCTTTTTATAAGGTCACAAAAGTCCGTAAAGCCTCGCAGGTGGAACACCGTCCACCTGAACTTCCACTATTTTTCTGCGGATAGCCTTGTACCATTTATGAAAAATGTTGGAAGGGACGTTATTCTTTGAACAGAATGACCGAAGAGACATTCTTGAGCCCTAATTTGAGTGCTTACAACAGATGCACTATATTGTGTTTATTATAATGCCTCTGCTTTTTCACATAATAAGGAATAAAAAGGAAAGAAAGGACTTTAGAAACCCTTTTAAGCTGTATAAATAATGATTTTAAAGTCACTCTAAAGATCAATTGATGCGTTTTATGTAATAACAATCGCTTCCTTTATCTTTTCAACAATGTATTTTACATCATCATCCGTCACCCACGGACCAGCAGGCAGACAAAACCCCATTTTGAATATTTCCTCCTCCACGCCATTGGTATAAGTTGGAGCATCCGCATACACCGGTTGCTTGTGCATAGGTTTCCACACCGGGCGAATTTCAATTCCATTTGTCAACATAAATACACGCAGAGCCTCCACGTTTTCATTGGGCTGGCAATCAGTCGTAGCACTATCTACAGCCTTAATTACTCCCGCGGCACCGCCCACAGCAGTCTTGACCACCTCCTTATAAGCATTCTCCTGACCTTGAATTTTCACGTCTGCGTCCAGCATAGCCGTGCAAAGCCAAAAGTTGGAATCATAACGCGAGTCAGCAGGTTGTTGATGAACATGTACCTCCTCCACATCTTTCAGCAGTTCTTCATATACTGCCTGTACGTGTTTATGATGATTAATATGTTCTTGTGCCACCGTCATTTGACCGCGACCTATGCCTGCACATATATTGCTCATGCGATAGTTGTAACCGATAGCGGAATGTTGGTAATAAGGATAAGCGTCACGTGCCTGCGTGGCGTACCACATGATGGTATTCTTATCTTCTGCATTTTGACAAATCAAAGCACCACCGCCAGAAGTCGTAATCATCTTGTTACCATTGAAACTCAATACGCCAAATCTACCCAAAGTACCCAATATCCGTCCATCGAACTTCGAGCCAAAGCCTTCGGCCGCATCCTCCACTACCGGTATACCATAACGGTCAGCAATCTCCATAATCCGTTCACAGTCGTAAGGCATACCATATAGTGCCACTGGCACAATCGCTTTCGGTTTCTTTCCCGTCTTTTTCATGCGGTCTTTAATTGCTTCCTCCAGTAACACCGGGTCCATATTCCAAGTCTCCGATTCAGAACCCACAAAGATAGGCTTGGCTCCCAAATAAGTGATAGGATGCGAAGAGGCACAGAATGTGAATGATTGTACCAGTACCTCATCCTCTGGTTTAACGCCACAAGCAATCAACGCTAAATGAAGAGCAGCAGTACCAGCACTTAAACACACTACTTTACAGTCCAACTTCGGACCATTCGAACAAGCATTCGCAAAATCTGCCAAGTTCTGCTCAAATACGTTAACATTTGGTCCCATAGGTACTACCCAATTCGTATCGAAAGCTTCTTTTACATACTTCTGTTCCCATCCCTCCTCGCTCATGTGAGCTAAGCAGAGATAAATAGTTTTACGTTCTTCCATATTTTTTATATTTAAAAGACTGCAACAGACAATGGTATCGAACCATAAGCTATATAGTTCTACCTGTGCGTCTGCTTATCCATTACTTCTTATACAGTAGCAGCTCTTTCCAGTCGAAAGACTTGCTATCGAATATCTGTTTAATCACCTCCGAAAGGATGTGCAGAAGATAAGCCGAGCCCAAGACTGCTGACATAATGAGCGGAATGTTCAGCGGGAAAAGGTAGTTCAGCGCATCAGTGAAGATATACTTCTGAATCAAGTAGCTCTCCAAACAGAGATTACCGATAATGAAGAGAATATTGCCTGATAGCTTGCGCTCGAACAATCGCTCCATCCAGGGAGCTTTGCCGATAGCATACACCAAATAGCAGATACACACAAGAGGTATCATCGAAAGGATGGCAAAACCTCCGCCATTCGATACACCGTTTACTCCATACCAAGCCACAATGCATACAAGCACAATAGGAATATGCCACCATGAATAATGTATCTTATCGGAATGCAAATAAATGCTACCACCGATTAGCATAATAGAGAAATAAAAAATCCACCTAAAATAGTTATCTACACCATAGAACATCTGACCTTCAAAGTCATATACTGCGAAGAAGGCCAGCAACACCACCGCTATAGAAATCGAAATGCAAATACTCAACTTCCAATCATAACGGATAACGGGATAAAGTACCAGATAGCACACCAATATACATTGTAAAAACCAATACTTTTCAGCAGTCATCATCTCCATAAAGCCACACTCGCGTCCAAACACAAGGCAAACTACCAAACCCAAAGCCAAAACCGTAGGATAGATTCTTCCTATACGATGCTTGTACCAATTCACGAAATCCATCTTCCTTCCCATAAAGAGAGTGAAGCCCGAGATGAAGAAGAACAACGCATCACCAATGCCTCCGCCCGTAGCCAAAGCCGAATGCGAGCCATAGCAGATGCCCATGTGTGAATTGAGCACAAGCAGTGTAGCGATGACCTTCACAAAGTCAACCGCTATATCACGTTTCTTTATTGTAACTACCTCTACCATTACTTCCCTATGCAATCACCAATCTTCAAATCAATATGATCCTCCACATATATAGGAACAGCATCCACATCACGAAGCCACATATTGTTCTTCTGAAACTGAATCTCCACCTCAGGAGTCAGCTCGTTGCTGCGGCCAAGAGTAGTCAACACATGATATTCAGCAAGGTTGAAGCCAGCATTAGCCAACAGACTGTTGTAAGCCACATAGCGGATGTTAATCTCCGTAACCTTAGCCACACCATTAGCATCAGCTTTCATGTCCACCACCACAACGCCATTCATCACACTATTGGTAGCCTTGCAAACACGATCGATGGCATCCAGTGCTTGAGCTTTGATATGCTCATCGTTCAGAAAGCGTCCCTTGCTAGTGTTACCTGTGATACCACTCACAGACACCTTAGCCATAATGTACTCTAAGCGCTCAGCGATAGCACACTTCAGCAGTTTGCCATTTTCGAAGAGGCAAAGTACCCCATAGTTACCACCTGAGCAGAACTCCGAAATCTGGAAATTGTCAATGCCAGTGTTAATCATCACCCAAGCACGAAGTTCAATCAGATTGTTAGCCTTAAACGAACCCTTACCCGAAGCAGTACCTGCACTTGCATCACGCACCCACATAGGAAACTCCAATGGCAGTTTGTAGCTATCATCAAAAACATCCTCACGGTTCAAATCCTCGCTAACAGGCACCAGACCAGTGCCCTTCAGCAGATTGAAAAGCTTGCGCTTGCTGATAGCCAACTCGCAAAACTCAGCCGAAGGAGTGATGTAGTTCACGCCCTCAAATGGATTCTTTGCCCAATAGAGCACCTCCAGCTCAGGCAGCACCATTACAGCATCAGGCTGCTCCTTGTCCAAAATGCCCTGAACCACCTCACGATAATTCAGCTCATTCACTCCTGGCACCTTATACAGACGATCAAAGTCCTTCGAGTAAACTCCGTATAGAATGCTGCACATATCCCATCCTACGAATTCAGCATCCTTAAACTTCTCGCTCATCTTCAGTGAGCGAAGTACATTGCGTGCAGAAACAGCACATGCACCAGTCACAACGATTTTCATATTTTTGTGATTTCTAATATTATCTAAGTTTTCTATCTTTGCGTTCTACATCCAAATAATTTTCTTTCTTGTCAGCCACAGCGCCCTCGCGTTTGATAACCTTGTAGAAAGTCAACCACAGAATTTTAATATCAAACCAAAGACTCACATGCTCAGCATAATAGACATCACATTCCAGTTTATTGTCCCACGTGATGTTGTTACGCCCATTCACCTGAGCCCAGCCTGAAATTCCAGGGCGAACAGTATGGCGCAATCTCTCACGCTCAGTATAATACGGCAGATAGCGAGATAGTAACGGACGAGGGCCTATCAAAGCCATATCTCCCTTGAGCACATTAATCAACTGAGGCAATTCGTCCAAACTTGTAGCACGGATGAACTTACCTACTTTTGTCAAACGCTTTCGATCAGGAAGCAAATTTCCGTTAGCATCGCACTCATCCGTCATGCTCTTGAATTTGATAACCTTAAAAATCTTCTCATCCTTACCCGGACGTTCCTGAAAGAAGAACACACCCGTACCCTTGTTAGCGAAATGTAACCCAATAGTGATAATCAGCAGAATAGGCCAAATAATCGAAAGTAGAATTAATACAATAAAGAAATCAATCACACGCTTAAAAATGTTCTTATACATTCAGTATTGTTATTTAAGTATTTCGTTGTAAAAATTTATCAAGCAACCCTATACAAAACCCTTCTCAGATCTTGAGTCTATCAATCTGCGAGCATCGTCAGCCATCTTGTCTTGTAGAGAAAACAGTATGAGGAGAAACAATCAAACTATTCTTACCCTCGATGATAATTTCTCGTGAACCATTGATATACGTTACATTACTTGGCAACCTCATTGTTCCAGTTTCCATTACGATATTAGAAAAGTCCTCTTCATATAATGGTATCACGAATCAATCTGTATCCACATGTATCTGTAACAAGTCGTCGCCATATTTCCTATAGTGATCGCACTTACAGAGTTTGCACCAAATCTCGTCACAATTCACGATAGAATCCTTCTCAAAGGAACCCTCTTTCAGATGCTGTACCATCAAAATTATCCTTATCTCTATATAGTCTGATTTATCTGGATCTATTTGAGTAGTCACCGCACCGAAATGTTTTTTGTATGTGAATTTAAGCTTAACAGCCTGCAATTTACGCTCCTTCATTTTCCAAAGAACGATATTCTTCTAATAACGCTTCCCAAACCTTATGTTGTTCGTAACGTTCCACAATCATAGGGCGAGCACGCCTTGCCATTTCTTTCACTTCATCATTACGATGCTCATAAAACCATTTCATCGCATGGTATAAAGCATCTTCGTCACGTGGAGGAATGATTCTGCCATTAATTCCATCTTGGATTATTTCATTACAACCTATTATATCAGTAGTTATACACGGAACACCCAATGCTCCTGCCTCCATAAGAACCAAACCAAACCCCTCACGATAAGAAGGCAAAACAAAAGTATCTGATTGATTCATATATGGTCTCACATCTGATTGAAAACCAACAGCATGGACATGAGAATTTACCTGCATCGTATTTTTTGTAATTTCAGCTATTGGGTTTTGTTCATTCTCTATTGAACCTACCATAACCAAATGTACATCCTCATTTTCAGCTGATAACCGGTCAAAAGCAGTAATCAATTCATTTACCCCTTTATCCTTAACAATACGCCCAACAAAACAAAAGATAAAACTTCCTTTCGATATTTGAGGAAGAATTATTGTATCAATTTTTTGTTTATCAAATCTATTTAGATTAATACCATTTGCACTACCATAAGCTATAACTTTCAGTTTTTGCTCTTTACATATATGGTCTGACAACAATGTCTGCTTCACTCCTACAGAAACACATATCACTTCGGTTGCACACATACATGAAATCCGTTCCATCATTTGAAGTAATTTTCTCATTAGCCCACCATATCCCTGATAACGAAGCCCATGACACATATAAATGCGTATAGGAACATTCGCTATTTTTGCTGAAAGCATTGATAAGAAACCGCCTTTTGGAGTATTCCCATGCACAATGTAAGGTTTAGACTTCAGAAAAAACACAATAAAACGATAAAAGCTAATTATATCTTTACACAAAGAAATAGGTCTTTCCATTGGAATACAATGAACCGAAATACCTTCTCTTCGCCCAACTTCCTCTAAAACTTTTTTATCTGAAGATACAGCTATCACCTCGAATGTTTGATTTAAGAAGCCCAATTGTCCTTCAAAAAAACGAAGAGAAGCGGGAATTGTCGTTACAACAATAAACTTTTTCCTCATTCTTTTCCTTTTATTATAATTCTTGATTTTGGTAATACCATTGTTGTCTCATCTAACACATCTTCTACCACCACACAATTTGCACCTACTTTTACATTATTACCTATCGAAGTATTGTCGATATCTTTGCTCCAGTTCCTACCATCATATCATCTGATATTTTCACCCTATGCCAACTTATAATCTGTTAATATATAATACTATTCATTCCAACGATTACATCATGTCCACCATAATGCCATTAGGTCCATGAAAGAGATGGGGAGGCGTTACAAAATAAGTACCAGAATTCAAATTTGTTCCAAAAGAGCAATTATAATAAGCATCTGTACATTTAAAATAAAGCTTTAATAACAAATATGTTTTATCATTAGGATTAGTCACAAACGACATTCCTAATACTTTTATGATCATAATGTTGAATCCAAGAAAGAAGGATACGACCCAATTTATTTGAGAATAAAAAAGGTTTCATTACGTTATAGAAATAAGATATTGTAGAATATGTTATAAGGTATTTTGTTGCGAGAACAGAACTGTTCTACAGAAATGCCATAAGGAATTGCCTCCATTTGGTACTAGAAATAAAATCTTTCCAAATCCTCGCTATTATACATTACCTTATACGTTTAAAATTCAAGTACAAAGATATTGGATGCTTTTGATCCATTTGAGTACTTACCAGCGAATTAAATAAGAAGACAAAAATCCTCCTCAGTGTAGATTTTCAGAGCCTCATAGTTCACCATCCACTTTTTATCGTACTTCATACAAATGGTATTTCGCTAATCTATAAGTACATTATCCAACAACATTTTTCAAGTAACCTTTAGCAATCTCCCAAAGCATAATAGCTCTGTATCGTAATCTCATTAAAGTTGAATTATTACTTCTTGCATTACTTGGAGTTACATTGTTTCCATGACGGCGGAATAACATCAATGATTCTTTAAGAAATTTACGCTTGTAGAAAAAACCTCCATAAACACCTATCCAAAAATCGTGACCTACGCCAGATTCTGGAAAAGGCAGTACTTTATCCAAAATCTCCCGCCTAAAAGTAGTACAACATCCAGTTGTTGTGCAAGACTTTATGTTACGCCAAAATTCAGGATGAGGCATTGCAAATTCTTGAATTACCTGCAAATTACCATCTACAACTTTTCGCCCGTGAAGCAGAATGTCGCAATCATTCATATTTGCCATGACACGCTCTACCTTGTTAGGCATCCATACATCATCTTGGTCAGCAAGGAAAATAATGTCACCCTTTGCCTGACGAAGAGCATTCTCAAAGTTATGAGTAGCATAATCGAAGTTATAGTGATACTTACGTGAGTGCTTATAAGCATGTAGCTTTATACGAAAATCATGGTAAGCCTCTAATATTGCTAATGTATTGTCTGTGGACCCATCATCAGATATCACAATCTCGTCTCCCGGTTCCAGCTGGCTTAGAATACTATCAATCTGTTCTTTAATATATTTCTCGCCATTATGCGTAGCTATACATACTGATATCATTTAACCATCAATGTTTTGTAATAGTCATTCAACTTATAGTACACACTATCCCACAGGAAGTTTTCCTCGCAAAAACGAATCAGATCTAGTGATTTATTTCTTTTCTTAAGACTAACAAATAGTTTTTTTGCTTCTGCCATATTTGAGTAGTATAGATTGAGTGGCGATGGAGCACCATAGTCTTCCACTCCTGGAATCTGAGGAAGTATAGAGGCAGTACCTAAGAATCCTGCCTCTAATAAAGCATTATTTGCTGTTGCAAATGTCAAAGGAAGAAATGAGTAATCACAATCATTAACCACAGAAAAATACTTGTCGTCGGGAATTCTCGGATATACTACAACATTACAATAATTATAGAATTGTTCTTTAATTCGTTGAGGTTGTCCTATCAAGTGAAAACAAATATCACTTCTTCGTTCCAAACAAAACTTTATGATAGCTTCCATTGTATCATAATCTCGATAGTTTTGGCCCAAAACACATACATTGATTTTATTTTTGTTTAATATACTTTCAACCTTCTCAAATTTTGGTCTGTTAAAACCATGAGGAATAAATACAGAATCAAGGTTGTATTTTTCTTTCAGCATTTTTTTTTGATTAGTACTTAATACGACGATACCATCCACACTTCTCAAAACTTTAATAAATGAAGATTTACACCTTCTCTCTTCCTCAATATTAAGATGTATTGTAACCACTATTTTATGTCTATTTAAACGGAGAAATGGCACAACCAATGTGTCACCATAGAAGTAATGAGTAATTGCATATTTCAGTCGCTTAAAGCGAGAAATAATATCAAGAAAAGTTACATTAAATATCTTTCCTCTTGTGCTAACAGGAATGAACCCAAAAGGCACATTCTCCCCCATTAAACAATCTGCTTCTGGATTACCTATAATCGAATCGTATCCACCTGCCGAAGAATGACTATTGTCACGATAGCCAACATATAATATTTTTTTCATTGTTACTAAATTGCACTATGATACGGTATGAAAAGAGACTCATACTGACCATGGAGTATCTGATTAAATAAAATGAATCTATAAATAATATATACAATAAATACCAATCTCAATTGTAACTTATTTCTGAACTTTTTTTCTATACCTAATAGTAATAACATTGCGACACCACCAGATGCCAATATTCCTATTCGCGAAAGATATGGTATGGCAAAGGCTATAGTACGATTAAAATACATTCCAAAAATATAAAGGTTCAAAAGTGTATGATACATATTGTTTCGGTATTCTTCTTGCACTGAAGATGCTTTAGAAAAATAGTGATTGCCAAAGTAATGATACAACCAAATGAAAAAAGCTCCACTACAAAATGATAGTATAATACTCAAAACTGAACGAATAGAATACTCAGCGATTCCCCCATACATATAGCCGTCAATCTTTTCTTGAATATCTCCATCAAAAGAACCTATTGCCAATAGTGAATTAATTGAATCAAGAAAAGAAACAACTGAAGAAGACGCAAATCCTATCATTATACTGGCAAGATACATAAATAACATCATCGCCAAACTAAATCTTTTGCGTGGCACAAAATAAAAAGGAATAATCAAAAGAGTTGCAATGTGAATTGTAGATGCAACAATAACATAAAGAAAAAACTTCTTGAAATTTCGATCTACAATATGCCTGAAGCCCAAAATAATAATTATGGACGCTAAAGCAAAACGTACAGGAAAGATACTACCAACAAAACAACTGAATATTATACTTGTAATATTATTCAACCCCGCATATTTAGCAAATCTGATGTTCAAGAATACGATTAGAGCAGATTGAACTATCAGCATTGCTGTGTAGGATTCGCCTGAAAATCGTCGTACAATATCATTGAGAAGCCACCAGCCATATTCGTTGTAATATACAGGCTCAGAAGGATACATAAACATTCCATAATAAGAATCCCAGTCTGTACCATTCTCCCAACGCAATCCCTGAAATAGTACTACAATAACAACTGCAAGAATTTCTATGAATATTTGCTTTTTCCCTTTTACTCCAACAGCTACTAAAGTAAGAAATGCCAACAATGAAAAGACAACGTAATATATCATTCTTGAACAAATTTCATAACAAATTTTCGCGCAATGTTTGACCAAGAAAACTCAGGATAATCTTTTTCAAAAGACATAACTTGACTAGAGCAATATGCTAATAGCTTTTCATTGTTCAAATATGTTTTAATGCATTCTGCTAATTCAATAGGCTCGTTATTAGCAAAGAGCAAACCATTCTTCTTATGTGTCAATATTTCCCTAAATCCATCAAGATCAGAAGCGATGATTGGCTTACCAAATGTATAAACAGTCTGAGGTATTCCACTCTGCGACATAGTGAAATATGGACAAATCACAAACAACGATTGACCAATTACTTCACACAATTCAGCATTAGAAAGACGCTTATTGATTAATAACACGTTTGGATTATTACTTAAATCTTCAAGGCATGGATCATTTCCTTTGCCAGCAACTACAAGTTTATAATAAAAACAATAATCTGTCAACAACTTCATCGCTTCATTCAAAATTGGTAATCCTTTATATGGCAAAATACTTCCAAAGAACAAGAAATATTTCTTAGGCAAAGACAAAGCATTCTTTACAGGTATTGTTTTAAAAGTTTCAAATAATCCAAAGTTCAAACGATGAATCTTTTCTCTCTTAACATCTTTATAATTGAGAATATCATGTAATGAATTGTCTGAATAAATGATTATATCAATAGAGTTTTGGAAAAGAAATTTTAGCAATGGCGAGGGTTTGCTAAAATCAGGGTGAAAATGGTCGCATACTTCATGCAACGAAACGACTATCTTGCAATTCAGTTTCTTCAAAAATGACAGATACTCATGAGAATAGTAGCCACCTATGATATTGACAATTTTGTAGTTCTGATCATTGATAAATGAAGAAGATTTAATGGCATAGTAATCAGAATACCATCCAATAATATTCCGTACAATGGGGATATTCTCATATGGTCTTAGCATCTTCAATGAGAAAAGTCTAACCGAATCTGATTCGCCAAGGTAAGAGAACATCTCAATCCAATTATTCACTGCAATCTCCTCAACTCCATACTTGCTTGACTTATACGAACAATTGAAAGCTTCTAGTTCTGAAAACGATATATAATAAAAAAGATAAATATCTACTGCATATCCCATTTCAAGGAACTGCTTCGCCAACGGGAAAGTACTCCCAGTAAATCCTTTTGTGATTAATGCTATTCTTTTTTTCATTTTTTAGTTAATTCGTAATATAACAGCCTGCAATATTGTACATTGTCGTGCTTATTTGCCTATTGTATGCAATTGATGCATAAGATTAAAATCTGTTTCAGAAGGTATAATCCTTCTGATTTATTTTTTCATATCACCTTCATCTTTTACTTTATGTTTTCTTCTCCAATATCAACTGTTATGTTTGCATTATCTTCTTTAACATACCATATAACTCGCAGAGTCCACTTTTTAAGAATTCTCGGAATGAAATCCGATATTCTTTAAAAACCCAACGAGGCCAGTACCAATTGTTGTATGCCAACTGTACTCCCCCTTGAATGAGTATTATACCAAGCAACCCAAGACTCGTAAATTGTAAAACAACAAAGTCGCCTATACAAATTAAAAATCCAGAAATAAGGGCTGCCGGCACAAATGGTACTTGATTTCCTGAACTGATAAATATTGCAAAATTTGAGTGGTTCTCCTCGAGGAAACAGACCAAAGAATACAAAAGTAAAATATTAAGAGTAGGAAGCTGAGCATTAGAGCCAATTAAATTTAGAGCCCAAGAACCAAGAAAAACCACTACAGCCAAACCACAAATACATAGCAAATAATATACAATGATAGAGTATGAGAAACGCCGGATTGTCTTAACTCTATCTCCTTGTATTCTGTATGATATAATTTGCGGCTGTAATGTTCCAAAAAATGTTACACTAATACTTGTTACAATCGTAACAAATTGCATCATCAAGCCATAGGAAGCAACTACGTCTGACGCGAGATACAAACCAATAAGGAACATACCAAATTGCCGTGTACAATAAGTGCCAATAAAGTTAATTCCAACTTTTTTCGCATTATACCATATAGCTTGGAAAATTTCACTTTTAAGTTCATCTGAAAAGGCTTGACCATATAGTTTTGAAATAGTACCATTATCATAAAAAAAATGATGAGCTAAATATCTGCCTAGAAAAGGAGAGATGAGATTAGCAATGCAAACTCCCATTAGACCAACACTAGCAAGAAGCAGTACATAAACTAAGACAATCTGCAAGACCTTACTAGCAAGAATACATTGTTTTGACTCTTTAACCAATCCTCTACCTACAAGCAACGAGTCATAATATTTGAAATAAATTGAAAAGAATGATGAAGTGCAAAATACCAACCAGATAGCAAACGAGTTATCAACGTTGGAGAACCCTTCCGTTACAAAATACATATACCATGTACCCAAAGTCATCAACAAAACAAGTACAATAGCACTTATGATACGGAAAATTCTACGCGTCACGCTCAAAAGGCACGCCAATAGCTGATAATTTACCGTCCCAGTACTTCCCTCAACAATTCCCTCTTTTAGTAATTTAGTCGCCCCACTATATACATATGAAACCTGTCTACTAATCTGTGGAGTAAAGCCAAAATCCATTAAGGTTACCAGCGTTGTAACTGTCAACATCAGATAATTCATTGCAATCTCTTCTGTACTTAACAAGTGGAGTATGAGAGGCAGAGTAATAAGTCCTGATGCAATATTAAAAAATTGCGAAACGTAGCTCCAAATAATGTCCCCTTTTGAAATATCTATATTTGACATAAACCCTCTTTATTTAGAACAATTTCAATAATAAGTCTATAACAAATTCTTTTTTGTGAGTTTTATAATATAGAAGTTTCAGTTTAAGTTGTATCAATTTCAGCCAAAAAGGCTTCACCCCCTTCAGTGAAAGATATCCTTCAATCCATATAATGGACTTTGGCACATTCTTAAAAATCTTATAGTTCCATTTTAGGGCTATTTTACTATCCGCAATCTTGTTGCTACCATCAGCATCCTCATCCCATAATTGACAAATTGGCTCAGCATTGTCCACTTGAGGATAATGAAAAAAATTCAATAAGCGATTTATACCTAAACCGGAACATGTCAACGGTATATGATTCTTGTAAGCGTTTATAAATAACAACGTATATTTCTGTACTTCATCAACATAAGGATAATTTAAAGTTTCTCTTATTTGTTTGTTTTTTGCGACAACGACAGTACCATTTTCTTCAAAAAAATGAAGACTTGTACCTGATGGTTCAAATAAAAGATGCTCAAAAATCAAACAATTCCTGTCAAACTCACTTTTTTGATAAGAAGATATTTTTATCGAATCAAAATATGCAGAATATCTGTTACCAACATTTGTTTTACATTTGATAGAATCATGAAATTGTAAGCCATAGATATTTGCGTCAATTCCTTTATTATGAAGATACGATTCCAACATCAATTGACCATTTCCATTTATACTATTATTTACAAGTCCTATCTTGCCATCAAAGATGCCATTTTGCACCAAATAATTCATTAAAAAGCAAGACTGTTTAGACATCGTCCCAGTACATAATTCTATTAATTGATTCAACTTATCATCATAAATACCATTGTATAAATCTTCTCTTGTTATGGTAGAACTAATCGAAATTTTCAACCTATCTGAAATCAATCGTCTCTGCGTTTCATCTTTTGCTATGAGAAAAGTATCATAAATTTGATTCCATGAATAAACTGACCTTTGAAGTAAGCTATCTTTATATATCGTCAAAGTTTTCTGTTCATATGTTAAAGGAAGCCTTAGCAAATTCTTGTTTAAGAAAATGTATCCTACATCCGCTTCTTCAGGATATAGACACTTATAACATTTCTCCAACAAATAGCCTTCTCTAGCAACAAACAATAGTTTGTCAATATTTTGTTTCAATCTTTCCTCGTGCAACCAATTACAGAAGTCATATATCAATGGACCCAAGATAGAAAAGCCAATATTATAAGCTGATTGGTCGAATTCAATCCTATTATACAAACAAGATAGTGAATCTATATGATTTTCAATATAGCTAGATGTAACTACGTTCTGCAAAGCATTCCAATCATACCACCGTTCCAAAGAATCTATTCCATTATTCATTGCCTGATAGATATCGTTGTTATCATCATCTCCAATGTGTAATACTTGCGCTGCAGGAACGTTCAATTTCTTCAGCAATATTTGAAAAAGTTTTCCAGAACGCTTTGTTTCTCTTTCTTCAGATGAAATGAACAAAAAATCTGCCTTAATACCGAGTTTATTAAACAACTGTTCAAAAAAGCTACGAGGCAAATACATATCCGTAGTTATGACTATTTTTTTCCCAATACCACGACAATAATTAACAAACTCTACCATCGGAGCATTAGGAATACAATTTTCAAGTTCAACGTATATCTCAATTTCTTTTAGCAATTTGAGAGTATCAGCCTTATATTTTAATTGAGAATATATTTCATCTAATGTTATATCTTGTCCGATGTGCTGACTACGAGCTATCCTTTCAGCTTTTATTCTGTCTCTGTAGAATGAGGATATCGTGCATCCTGTCTTCTTTATATATAGCTCTTGAACTATAATAAAAATATCTTCGGGAGTTGCTACAGATCTAAATATCAATGTATCAAATACATCAAATGATACATACTCATATTTAGAAATATCGTTTTTTTGCATATATAACTCGTCTAAGGATTTTTAGAGATTTATTATTAAGTTTCTTTTCATATTTGATTATAAAAGTTTCCGTTGTCATTATTATAACATGACCAATACATAAACTAAACACGATAGCAAAGATAGACGCTGCAATTCCATATTGCAGTTTGTCATTTAATAATTCTACAATCCATTTGTAGAATGGCTCATACAAACCATCTGTAATAAGGTAAATGAAGAGTGTTGGTCGTAATAGATTATTTAACTTTGAAGAAGTAAAACTCTTTATATTCTTCACTATGTAGAATATTGATACTGACATTCCCATTATGAAGGGCAAGTTATAATTTAGAACTCGAAAAATCCATACTCTATGCATCATGCTACACAAAAGCATCAATACCAATTGTAAAAAAAAGCAAGCCCCCCAAACAATTAAAGCTGTACTTTGACTAATCTCTATTTTGAAACTACTGCAATACCGGCCTAACAAGTATATAGCAAATAGCCCCAAGAATGTACATCCGTTATCTTCTCGAAATTGGAAAAACGACATAATATTATACCCCATCAACAATAATAAAATGACACACACTTGTTTTTCGCTAAGCATCTTGAGGCCTTGATTAATCAGAGGAGATATTATCATAATTAACATATAGTACGTCATAAACCACCACTTAAATGTTCCTATAGGTAATAAAGAATAAAACACCTCATATATCGGCAAATCAAAGTGTAAGATTAACTTCAGTAAACAAACAATCAGACTAGCACTTATTAACCAAAGTTCTAATGTAAAGAATCTACGTATTGCAAACTTAATACCATAATAACCAGAAATAAACATAAAACAGTAGGTAGATGGAGCAAACATAGTAGTTATCAATAATTTTTAAGAGCTCCCCCCCGAAAAATTTGATAATCCAACATGCTTATAATCAAGTCCATGGAGTACAATATGATATATGAAGATAGCAAGCATTAGCCCCATTCTCAGCAACTCAATATTAGTATTTCTTTTATCCATAGTCTATATTGTAACCATTCTATTTTCTGCCTCCTCGTTTTATCGGCAGTCGATCAGCCGATAAAAAAATGTGTGCAAGAAAACAATTTAGTTTTAACATTAAAATTTATAAAAACATGGCAGAAGATTCTTCTTGTTACAGTCCTTCCCATGAAGAATACATTCAAACAGTAAGCGTCCAATTTTGACATACCCCATAGGGAAAACCGCTTTGGGTAGCTTTCTTCTTAAAGTTTTCAAAAACCAGACTTGATTTTTAAAGTTTGTTAATATTGATTCCGATGGTCATCGGCAGCAGATTCTCATAATCCCTGCGCCCTTTGACCACTTCCCGGAAAAACCTCTTCAAATTCACGGAGCCTCAGTTGTTCAGCTGAAGCCAATATCTTTTCTAATTCACGATCATCCATGCCACCTTGATTTATACCGTAAAGGTACTGAAAAATAGTAACATAAACAAATCATTTCATGACTATTTATCTGATATTCAGTGAATTGACTACAGGATTTTGTAACAACACAACCACGTCTCTCCATTGTATGCTGTACACCGTCTCTTCACCCTGCCTGCATACTTGCATGAACTTATAGCCCGGAGCGAAACGCTTCTCATACAGACTGAAAGAACGGCGGTTGTAGGTAAACAACCTGACCTTACGACGATCCTTGGACATCACGATGAAGACCTCATCTTCTTCTGGTTCACGGTTCAATTGCCGGTGGATTACCGAAAGCACACGTTCATATTTGCAACGCATGTCATGGAAGTTACGCAGATAATAGAAGCGGCTCATACCGGTAATATTCAGCATAGTCCCTCCAGCTTCTCTACCAGGTTTTTCAAACCCGCGTAGCTTAAGTTTCGTTGCTGTATGTGCATGCCACCAGTCATACAGATACCTATCATGAATCTCACCGCAGGGGATGGCAAGACCGTTCCCATGGATGGGACGGAAGCTGAAAGACCCTTTTTCCGGTTCTTGCTCCGCTTCTTGTCCTTCTACCTATACCGGAACAATGTGATGTCGGGTATCCTTGTACCATTTCTGAAACAGATTGTAGGGGACTTTGTTTTTAAAACAAAAGTCCTGGATGGACTCCCCTTGCGGCATTGCCTCCGCTTTGTAACGGATGAACAAATGCTCAAAATCGCTGCTGCTATACATTATTACTGAATTTTTGATTACAGCAGCAAAGGTCGAGATTTTTATTCTTTAGGGGAAGACGTCATTTTTGGACGCTTACAAGATATTTATGTTATAAAAATGGGCTATTATTTAATTTACTATTCGTCAATTAAATACTACTTAACTAAAAATGAATACAACTGTCTACAATAAGCCTTATAATCATGTTTTATGGCATATTGACGAGCTTTTTCACCACAAGATTTACAGAACTGTGGATGACTTACCATATATAATATCTTATCAGAAAGGTCTCTCTCATCGCCTGCCCTATAAACCAATCCTATTCCTTCTTTCTCAATGTCAACAGATATATTTGTATTATCCGACATTATAATTGGTTGCCCTAATGCCAAAGCATCAAGAAATGAAGTTAATCCACACAAAGATGTAGAAGGGAAATTGGACAGAACTGGAATAACACTTATTGAACTCTCTACCATATAATCTAACATTGCTGGATAAGATACTGGATTTACACCTTTCTTCCCAGACGAAATGATATGAGGAGAATTGCTACTTTCCACTTTATCTGTTATCAATATATACGGTATATTTATTTTCTTACATGCTTTAGAGAACAAAGCTATGTCTCTATATGTTTTTCCTGTACTAATTGCAACCGATACAGCTTTTATATCCTTTGATTTTATTTTTTCAAAATGAGCATTATAAAAATCCAAATCCGCACCCCAATCAAGCCAAACCATTTTATCTGACAAATGAAAATAATCCTTCTTTACTGAATTCAATATCTGCTTACTTAAAAAGAATATTTTATCATATCCCGAACTAAGCAACATGTATCTACAACGATGATGAACAACAGTAAATAATCTACACTTCAAAAAGCCCAACCGTTTTAGATAAGCAAGAAATCCTATGCAAGGATTGAAGAATGAAATAATTACATCATACTTTCTAAAACGACCAAAATGTCTAATACAAAACATCAAAATGTTCAAATAAAATATCCCCCTTGAATTATGAAAATTTAAGAAATCCACCTCATTATCTTTTAATAAGAAATCGACTCCCCAATTATGATGTGCTGGGCCCTCTTTTCTTCTACTTGCTGATAAACAAGCTTCAAGGGAATAATTGTTAATTGCTAAAATCTTCATAAAAAACTTATTTTAAAATGTAAGTACTCTATTAGAGCATCCTCCTTTGAAAAGACACATAAGTCCATCCCAAACAAAGTTTTGCTAATTATCTTATTTCTTTTTAATTACAATAGACTTGAACTTCATCGTATAAGAGCGTGTTGCCCCATCTAAACAAAAAAACAGAGCAAAGCTAAACACAGTATACATCACAAAAAGCCGAAAAGCATACAAACACCATTCACCATAAGAATGAATAGATGCCTAAAACAAATAATCATCCGTAAGCACTCAATTTAGGGCATCCCCCTTCGAAAGGGCA
>UMGE01007714.1_pt1 | contig 152264 bp, 156 predicted proteins | sample 1965191 | NCBI WGS metagenome assembly UMGE01 (sample SAMEA4836065, study PRJEB28245) | human gut metagenome | biome: gut microbiome; material: fecal sample | place: Denmark | collected 2008 | reverse complement strand
CTTCGGAACCCTTCAGGCCCCAGCGGTTGCCCGTATCCCAACCGGTCTGCATGTCAAACGTATCATCCTTGACAGAGGTGCCGTCAAAGTCGGTCGTCTTATGATGGAAATATTCAAAACCGGTATCGAGAGCGCCGTAAAGCGTCACGTCAGCGGCCATGGCAGAGCCGGCAAAAACGCCGAGAACGGCGAGAGCGGTGAGAGACTTTTTCATAATGTTGCCTTCACATAGCTATACGGCTTGATCAAGCCGCATAAAGAATGGATTAGTGGGAGACCGTATGCTGCCGGTCTCCCGAACGACTCATAAACGAAGACTCTTGCAGAAACCGTTTACCTGTCCCTCCACGTATGATAGGCAAGCGAATAAGAATCGCTATTTTTTGTTTCGCTTAAAAATTTGTTATATCTTATATATTTCAATATATTACAGCGAATACAACTCCATTGTCGAAATCAATTGTTGCCCCCCCCCAACAGATTTTGTCTCTTATTGCCGCATATCTCAGCAACGACATGCGTTCTCTCCCGTTGCTGTCTTAGATGACACAGAATGTCAAAAACACTGTGCGCTGTGAACATTTGCGCGCCTGTCTTTCTGATGCGGTAAGACAGGCTTTCAACAAGATGAGTGGACGCTCCAAACAATGATGAACACCGGCTGCTAAATCAAATAGAGCCGCTCAAAGCGGCTCTATATTCAGCAGAAAATTTAAACAGCTGATTCGCCGGTTTCACCCGTACGAATTCGAATCACCTGTTCAACGTCGTAGACGAAAATCTTGCCGTCGCCAATTTTGCCCGTATGGGCAGCTTTGCGAATAGCATCAATGGCTTGCTCCACGAGGTCGTCGGCCACAACCGTTTCAACCTTAAGCTTGGGGAGAAAGTCCACGACATATTCTGCGCCGCGGTAGAGCTCCGTATGCCCCTTTTGGCGACCGAAACCTTTGACTTCGGTAACAGTAAGGCCGTGCACGCCCGTTTCGGAAAGTGCTTCACGAACATCGTCGAGCTTGAAAGGCTTAATCACGGCAACGATCTGCTTCATTTGATTTGACCTGAATCGAGTGGCTGCGGAACGCACCTGCGATCCGCTGTAAAAGCATAAGTCTAAAGAAAAACAAAGCCGGAGTTCCTTTCGGGACTCCGGCCTTCTTGAGATTGAATCAACTCTTCTGCGAAAGTACTTCATAGAAGCACCGCCGACAGACGAGACACATTCATTCTCAGGCCACCTTCGTCGTACGCTTGACAGAGGATTTGGCGGGTTCCGCCTCAACAGCCGGGGCAGCGGCCGGAGCCGGTGCAGCGACGGATTCAGCGGGCTTAACGGCCGAAGCCTTGCCAACGCGATATTCGTAGAGCGAAACGTCTTTGACACGGACGCCGAACTTCGGATCGTTGTTCGGGCTGTGCCAGACATCGCGCTTCTGACGCCACGCATTGATAAAAGCGATCACATTCTGCGGCATCTTGACGGAATCAGAAAGTTCATTGACGGTGAACTGCTGACCGCCGACCAAAAAAAGCTGCAGCTGGTGAATAAAAGGGCCCTGTTCTTCAACCTTGACGGGGTTCTGATTCTCTGCCATTTTTTAGTTTCCTAAGCATTCACGCATGCATCCGTCGGTCGAAAAAATGATACGAACGACGGGTTGTTGGAAAGGTGCAATGCACGCGTATTAGGTGAAGTACTTTATCACGACTTCCGCTGTCGCAAGTCATCATTTAGATGTTTTTGACAACAGATTGTTTTCAAGTGCCTGTGCCATCTTCTCGGCAAGCTGTTCGGCAAAGGCCTTGTCATCGGCCTCAACCATGATGCGGAGCACAGGTTCCGTTCCGGACGGTCGAATGAGCACCCGGCCGCGGCCGGCTACCGCCTGTTCCGCTTCAGTGACTGTAGCAGCAAACTGAGGCAGGGAGTGCCAATCGGCACCGCGCGTGAACGGACGATTAATGAGCACCTGCGGCATCAGCTGGAGATCCGCCGTGAGCTCCGCCAAGCTTTTGCCGGTATGACGCATCGCCGAAAGAACCTGCAGAGCGCTCACGATACCGTCGCCCGTGGTCTGTCGGTCGAGTGCGAGCAGATGCCCAGATGTTTCGCCGCCCAAAATCCAACCGCGCTCGAGCAGCATCTCAAGCACGTATCGATCCCCTACTTTGGCTCGACCGAAAGGAATGCCGAGTTCATTGAGCCGTTTTTCCAGTCCGTAGTTGGTCATGAGCGTTCCGGCAACGCCCGCCACCATGCCTTTAGAAAGGCGGTCGCGGATCATCACATAGAGCAGCTCGTCACCGGTATAAACCCGTCCGTCAGCGTCAGCCATGATGAGACGGTCTGCGTCCCCGTCAAGGCTCACCGCCACCTGACAGCCGGCGGCCCGGCACTGCTCAGACAAATGCTCGGTGTGTGTCGCCCCAACGCCGCGATTGATGTTGAAGCCGTCAGGCGTATTGCCGACCGCGACCACATCGGCGCCAAGCTCATGAAAGACATCCGGCGCAACGTGATAGGCCGCACCGTTGGCGCAGTCGACGAAGATCTTCAAGCCCTTTAAATCGATGTCGCTGTCGATCGTCGATTTGCAGAATTCGATGTAGCGCCCAGAGGCATCATCGAGCCGTCGAGCCTTTCCTAACTCTGCCGACGGAACGCAGGCGAAGCCTTCGTCAATCTCTTCTTCAATCTCCACTTCCCAGCTGTCCGGGAGCTTCTGTCCGGCGGCAGAGAAAAATTTAATGCCGTTGTCGTCATAGGGATTATGCGAAGCAGAGATAACAACGCCGGCATCCAGCCGCTGCGCGCGGGTGAGATACGCGACTGCGGGTGTCGGAATGGGACCGCAGAGAACCACATCAACGCCGGCACTTGAGAAACCGGCCTGCAGTGCGGCTTCAAGCATATAGCCCGAAACACGTGTGTCCTTGCCGATCAAGACCGAAGCGCGCCCCGTTGGGTTATGCCGCTTAAGGACTCGGCCGGCGGCCTGGCCAAGCTTCATCACGAAGTCCGGCGTAATCGGAGCTGAGCCGACCTTGCCGCGCACACCGTCTGTGCCGAAATAACGTCGCTTCATAGTGGTTCTCCTTGGGTGTTCTTCTTTGTATTTTTATCAGTGAACGAGCCGAGCTGCCGCTTTTTCAATAGCCGCCAGCACGAGGAGTTCATCACGGGTTTCAGCCACATCATGCACGCGCACGATCTGAGCGCCCAAACCGCAGGCAATGACCGCGCAGGCAGCACTGGCCGCAGTACGGTCTTTAGGGACTTCACGTCCGATCACCGCACCCAGTGCTGACTTGCGCGATACAGCCGCCATCAAAGGCTGGCCGGAGGAAGCAAAACGAAGCGTAGCGGCAATCAGTTCAAAATTGCCTTCCACCGTCTTGCCGAACCCAAATCCCGGATCCCAGCATATGCGATCTGACGATACGCCGAGCTCACGAAGCGCGGTCGTGCGTTTGGCCAAATAGTCATAAACGGCCGCAACAATGTCCGATCCGCGAGGCGCATCAAAGCCATGCATGACCACCAAGCCGCAGTCGGTGGCTGCCGCCGCTTCTGCAGCGCCCGTAAGATCGAACCCGCGGACGTCGTTAAGGATCTTTGCCCCCGCTTTAGCAGCGGCCGTCATGATCTCAGGACGCGAAGTATCCACGGACACAACGAACCCCTCGGCAGCGAGCGCCTCCACCACTGGAAGCACTCGGCGGGATTCTTCTTCAAGCGACACTGGGCTGGACCCCGGACGCGTAGACTCTCCGCCAACGTCAATAATGTCGGCGCCATGAGCGGCCATTCGCCGAGCCCATGCCACCGCATCGTCGAGCTTATTGTGCTCTCCGCCGTCGGAAAACGAATCCGGCGTTACATTGAGAATTCCCATAATGAGCGGTCGAGCGCTCAAATCGAATACTTGGTCGGCGCAGCGCCATGTTTTTGCGAACGGCATGGTGCCGCCGTACTGCAGATTTGTGAACATCCTCTTATTCCTTTTTTTCTCGCACTGAAAAAGGCCGCCCGACAGCCGCAGAGCGGCAGGCGCGGCGGCCTTTGCAGATGGGCTGCTCAGAGCGCACGTTATTCGGGCTTGCTGCCGTCCTTCGGTGCGCTTTGATTGCCGTTCGTCTTTGAGCCGACATCGGGCTCATCAGAACCCGCATCAACGAGCTTGTCGGTCGGCGCAGCATCCGCAGCGGCAGGCGGCTCTTCAGCCTTGACTGTCGGCTTTGCAGCCGGCTGCGGCGCACGCGGCTTCATGTTTTCCTGCGCTTCCGTTGAACGAGGCGCGCGAGGCGGACGACCTTCCATGATGTCGTCAATCTGCTCCTTGTCAATGGTTTCCCATTCAAGAAGCGCATGCGCCATGGCGTGCATCTTGTCCTGATTCTCTTCAATGAGCTTGCGCGCAAGTGCGTACTGCTCATCGATGATGCGGCGGACCTCTTCGTCCACAGCCTGCATCGTGCGCTCGGAAACATGTGTGGTCTTCGTCACCGAACGGCCCAAGAACACTTCGCCTTCGTTTTCCGCATAGACCATCGGTCCCATGCGTTCACTCATGCCGTAGCGCGTCACCATGTCGCGGGCGAGCTGAGTGGCGCGTTCAAAGTCGTTCGAAGCGCCCGTCGTCATCTGATGCATGAAAACTTCTTCAGCAATTCGTCCGCCGAAGAGAATGGCAATACGAGTGAGCAGATACTGACGGTTATAGGCGTAGCGGTCCATCTCCGGGAGCTGCATGGTGAGACCGAGCGCGCGGCCGCGCGGAATGATCGTCACCTTATGCACCGGGTCACTTTCAGGCAGGAGCCGAGCAACCAAGGCATGGCCGGATTCGTGATAGGCCGTATTCTTCTTTTCGTCCTCGCTCATCACCATGGCGCGGCGTTCCGCACCCATCATGATCTTGTCCTTGGCGTTTTCAAAGTCGGCCATCGTCACCACGCGGCCGTTGCGGCGAGCAGCGAAAAGCGCAGCTTCATTGACCAGATTTGCAAGATCGGCACCTGAAAAACCAGGCGTGCCGCGGGCGAGAATCGCCGAATCAACGTCCGGACCCGCGGGGATCTTCTTCATATGCACGGCAAGAATCTGCTCGCGGCCGCGGATATCCGGCAGCGGCACCACCACTTGGCGGTCAAAGCGACCGGGGCGCAGAAGCGCCGGGTCAAGTACGTCAGGACGATTGGTGGCAGCGATGACAATCACATTTGCACCGGTATCGAAGCCGTCCATTTCAACGAGCATCTGATTGAGTGTCTGCTCGCGTTCATCATTGCCGCCGCCGAGGCCGGCGCCGCGCTGACGGCCGACCGCATCAATTTCGTCGATGAAGATGATGCAGGGAGCATTCTTCTTGGCGGTTTCAAACATGTCGCGCACGCGGGCTGCACCCACACCGACGAACATTTCAACGAAGTCGGAACCCGAAATTGTGAAGAAAGGCACACCGGCTTCGCCGGCAATAGCCTTAGCGAGCAGCGTCTTGCCGGTACCCGGGGAGCCCACGAGCAGCACGCCGCGCGGGATGCGGCCGCCCAAACGCTGGTACTTCGACGGATCGCGCAGGAAGTCGACGATTTCCTGCACGTCTTCCTTGGCTTCGTCGCAGCCTGCAACGTCCTTGAAGCGAACCTTGTTGTCCTGTTCGGTGAGCATGCGGGCCTTGGACTTCCCAAAAGAGAAGGCGCCGCCGCCGCCCGCACCGCCCTGCATGCGGCGCATGAAAAAGATCCACACGCCGATCAAGAGGAGCATCGGGAACCAAGATACGAAAAGCGTTGTCAGGAAGGACGGTTCTTCCTCAGCCTTGCCGTACACCTGAACGCCGTTCTTACGCAGGTCGTCGACCATCCAAAGATCGCCCGGACTCGTGATGGCGTACTCAGCTCCGGACTGCGGCGTGACGAGGATCTTGCGACCCTGCACCTCCACTTTGCGGATCTTGCCCGCCTTAGCGTCATCCATAAACTGGGTGTAGCTCGTCTGATCGAGCGGCTGCGCCGAGTTGGTCTCAAACTGGCGGAAAACTGTGAAGAGCACCACCGCGACGAGAATCCATACGGCAATGCGGGCAAAAGACTTATTGTCCAACTTTGAACTCCAGTATCCGTTCCGGTCCGCCAAAGCGCTTCACTTTCTGACGCTCAAACGAAGCGGCGAAGAGAGACGCTGTACGACCGGTTTGCTTGATGCGGAGCGGACGGATGCGCTCGCGAGCAGGGTTGAGCCCGCAGCAGTCTGCTTCACTTTTTAGAAAAGACAGATCAGCGGGCCGCAGATTTTGTAATTGTAGCGGCCGCACCTCTCTCAGGCAGGATCCTGAGGCACTTTGACGCGTTTTGCCGGCCGCCGGCAATGAAAGCAATTATTTCGGCGCCTTTAAACCCCGTGAGACCAGATACACCTCAGCGGACGTGTCACGGCTCGCTTCCGGCTTCTTAGCCGCCACCTTCTTGAAAACGCGTTTAAGCGACTCCACATATTGTGAATAGCCCGATCCCTGGAAGGCTTTTGTCACGAATACGCCGTTAGGCGCAAGGTGTTCGAGGCAAAACTCCAGCGCAAGCTCGTTGAGTAGCAGCGAACGTGCCGCATCGGCCGCAGCGATGCCCGAAAGATTCGGCGCCATGTCCGAAAGGACCACGTCGACCTTGTCTCCGTTTAAAATCTCGGCGAGCTTATCGGCCACCTCTTGTTCGCGGAAGTCGCCCTGCAGAAAATAGACGTCATCGATGGGATCCATCGGCAGGATGTCCATGGCGATGATGCGCCCGCGAACGCTGCCGTCTGGACCGGCAAGCCGCTCCCGCACCACCTGCGTCCAACTGCCCGGCGCCGACCCCAAGTCGACGACGGTGCTTCCGGGCTTGAGGAGATGCTCCTTCTCATCGAGCTCAATGAGCTTATAGACGGAGCGTGCGCGGTAGCCCTCCGCTCTGGAGCGCTTCACGAACGGATCATTAATGTGGCGTTCGATCCAGGCGCGGTTGGATCTGAGTTTTTTGGTTGCTACGGGCATTGCGGCCCTCTCCAACTGTTTTGTGTTTTACGCTGCGCCCGACAGACTTCGCGGGTCGGGACTTGCTTCATCCCCGATCCTAAAGCGGCATCGGCCGTCGGTGCAGATCAATTTGACTGAAATTTTATGAGCGAAATTACTCTTTCGCGCGATGCGCGTCTCACGCTGCGCGCTCAGGCGCATCATCTCAACCCCGTGGTTCTTCTTGGCGCCAGCGGTCTCACCGAAGCGGTGATGAAAGAAATCGACCGCGAGCTTAAGGCTCACGAACTCATCAAAGTCCGCGTACCGACAGACGACCGCGAAGAACGCGAAGCGATCTTCGTCAAGATAGCCGACGAACTCGGCTGCGCCCGTGTGCAGATGATCGGCAAACTGCTCGTCCTGTGGCGTCCGGCCGATGAGGAAGAACCCACAGCCGAAGAATGGATTGCCCGAGCTGCTGCCGCTGCCAAAGGGCTCGACAAAGAGGCCGCTGCTCCGGCCAAAAAGGTGGCCGTGAAGCGTCCCGGCGACAAGAAAAAGAAGGTTGAAGCGCAGCCGCGCCGACGTGCTCGTCCAAAGACGAAGCGCGTGACGAAAAAGTCCGCGCTCGGCTGATTCGACGGATCACACTGAAATAGAAGGGTTGCCGCACCAGATCCAGAGATCTGCCTGTCGGCAACAATTGGGCGGCAGTCCCCTATGCGGAACTGCCGCCTTTTTTGTCTCGGTGAACCGCCAGAGAGACGATCGAATTACTTGTATTCGACCGTTTCAACTTCAAATGTCACCTTGCCCTTCGGAGCCATGAAGACGACCGTATCGCCTTCGCTCTTGCCAATGAGCGCACGAGCGATCGGAGACGAGACCGAAATGAGGTTCTTCTTGATGTCGGCTTCATCGTCGCCCACGATCTGATAGGTGACGTTTGAATCCTCTTCTTCGTCGTAAAGCGTGACGGTAGCGCCGAACACAATACGGTCGCCCGCAGCCACCGTCTTCGGATCGATCACCTGCAGCGCCGGAATCTTGCCTTCGAGCTCAGCGATACGGCCTTCAATGTGGCCTTGCTCTTCACGAGCGGCATCGTACTCGGCGTTTTCCGAAAGATCGCCTTTTTCACGCGCTTCAGCAATCGCTGCAACGACATTGGGACGAGCGGTCTTCTTGAGGTAGTCGAGTTCGGCCTTGAGCTTGGCTGCGCCGGCAGCCGTAATAGGAATGCGGTTCATAGTATGAATAAAAAGAGCGTTGTGAGTTAATCGGGTGTGTCTGTGCGCCGGGCACCGCCGGTCATCATGACAAACGGTCCATTCAAAGCTCAGCAAAGAGAGCATGGGCGGACAGGCAATGCGAAGGGCGGCGCCAATGGTTTCGGCACCGCCCTTCGAAAAGATTCTGTTTCGAAGAAGAATTCTAGCAAAGTGTGAGCGTTCGGGTTCGTGCAGCCGCTTCAAACGCATCGGCCCCTGTGTACCTGCCCTTTCATCAGGCAAACGTTTGACAATCCTGAATCAGCTTTTTATAGTTGCATTAGTTCGATATCGAACCAAATAACATTTAAGGGAATCTTTCACCATGATTCGAATTGCAGTTATCGGCGCCAATGGTCAAGCCGGCCGCCATATTGTTGCGGAAGCACTCGCCCGCGGCTTTGAAGTCACCGCCTTCGTTCGCGGCAGCACCGCTCCGGCAGCACAGCATGTGGTTCATAAAGACGTCCTCGCGATTGAGCAGTCGGATCTTGCCGGCTTTGACGCCGTGGTGGATGCGCTCGGTTTCTGGTCCCCTGACACGCTGCCGCTTCACGTAAAGACAGCGCTTCATCTGGCCGATTTGCTATCGGGCACGAAAACGCGCCTGCTCATCGTCGGCGGCGCGGGCAGTCTCTATATGGATGCGGCCCACACGCAGCAGCTCGTGGATCAGCCTTTCTTCCCTGCACAATACCGTCCGCTCGCGAGTGCTCAACGCGATCAGCTCGAGGCCATCCGCAAACGCAGTGATGTTCAATGGACCTTCATTTCGCCCGCAGCGGAATTTGAAGTCAGCCAGCCTCGAACGGGGCAATATGTGCTCGCCGGCGAAGAATTTACAACCAATGCGGAAGGCAAAAGCGTTGTGAGCTATGCCGATTACGCCGTTGCGGTCGTCGATCTCATTGCCAACGGCACGCACATTCAGGAGCGCGTTTCAGTTCGCGGATCGTAATGCTGCATGCTTTGGCAGCGGACATCCCCTCCGCTGCAGCACGGTTTTTTAAAGCGCCTTCACGGGCCGAGCATCACTCGCCCGCATAATTTTCCGGATTAAGGCGTCTTTCAACGAGCTCAATGAAGATGTGAATGCATTTGATGTGGAGTTCCTGCACGCGGTCGGCGTAACGTCCGCCCGGCGTCACGATCGCCACATCAGAAAGCTTGGCAATCGGGGAATCCGCTCGCCCCGTAAGCGACACTACCTTCACCCCCTTGGCTCGGGACGCCTCAACCGCACGGAGCACGTTCTTGCTCGTGCCCGAAGTGGAAATGCCAAGCAGGACATCTCCCGAACGCGCGACGCCTTCAATGTAGCGGGAGAAAACATATTCATAGCCAAAATCATTGGCCACGCAGGCCATGTGCGAGGCATCGGCAATCGCTGTCGCAGCATAGGCCGGCCGATTATTACGGTAGCGTCCCGTCATCTCTTCGGCAAAGTGCATCGCATCGCAGAGACTCCCGCCGTTTCCGCAGGAATAAATGCGCCCGCCAGACTGCAGTGCATCAGCCATCAGATTGCCGGCAGCGTTGATTCGCTCAAGCATGACTTCATCGGAGAGAAGATGCGCAAGCGCCTCCTGCGCCTCCAAAAGCGCGGCGCGGACATGGTGTGTGCTCATGCGAAAAATCCCTTGTTGAAAATGTTCAGCCAATCTGCCGGCGGTCTTCAATGGCCGCGGCAATCGTCGCGAGATCAGTGTACTCAACCTCCAGCCCGGAAGGCAGACCTCTTGCAAGACGCGTAATTCGCAGCTGCGGCCAACGCTTCTTGACGGCGCCCATCAGATAGTACGCTGTTGCATCCCCTTCGGGCGTGTAGGACGTCGCAACCACAATTTCACGCAACCCGTTCTCTGCGAGCCCTTCCTCAATGCGCACAAGAAGTTCAGGGAACCCGATCTCGGTCGGCCCCATATCATCCATGGGCGAAAGCCGCCCCCCGAGAATGAAATAAAGACCCGGCCAATTGAGCGACTTTTCGAGTGCCATCTGATCCTGGACGGTTTCGACTACGCAGAGCAGCGACGCGTCTCTTGACGGATCTGCGCAGATTTCGCAGACCGCCCCTTCGCACCAGGTGCGGCAGCGCGGACAGCGATGCACCTTGGTTTCGGCGTCTGCCAGCGCTTGCCTAAGCGCCTGCAGCTCACCGCGGCGCTTAGGCGAAAGGAGAAAGAAAGCCGCGCGCTGAGCACTGCGCGGACCGTATCCGGGGAGCGCTTCCAATGCTTTAACGAGCGCAGCAATGGCGGGAGAGCTTTCCTGCGGCATAACGTTTTGCCTCATGCCTCACGCGCAAACGTCATCTTGACGTCGCGCGGACGGCCCCAATAAGGCCAGCTCGTCACCAGTATGACTGCCCCGGCCGCGGCATAGGCAGCCGCATTTTCGGCATTGACGCCGCCCGCAGCGGAAAGCAGCGTTCCTCGGCCGAGGCGTTTGGCAAAGTCTGCCGTGCGCGCCAGCGCCTCGGGGGCAAAGCGCTCACACTGCACAATGTCGGCGCCAAGCTCGATAAACTCACGCGCTTCCGCTTCGCAAGAAGCTTCTACAGCTGTCTTTTTTTCCGGATTAGCGGCCTTGAGTCTGGCAAAAGCGCCCGCAAAGTCGTCGGTAAAGACGCGGTGCTGATCAAACACCAATATGGAATCGGACAGTCCCAGACGGTGCACGGTTCCGCCGCCGGCAAGCAGGCCGGCGAGCGCAATGCGCTTGCCGCCCGGATAGTGTTTGCGGGTTCCCGCCACCACCGCCTGCGGATTCACCGAACGAGCCGCATCAACCATCGCCCGCGTGCGCTCGGCGATGCCGCCTGCGTACTCCATGACGCACTGAGCGGTTTTATAAGCAGCATGGAGCGCTTGAGCGGAGCCGCGGGCACAGAGGAAAGGAACACGAGCAGCGAGCGAATCGCCGTCCTTGGCGAAAACTTCAACGGATGCGCCTGCAGCAAGAAAAATTTCCCGCGCCAGATCGATGCCGGCCGCGATGCCCGGCGCCTTGAGCGAAGCACTGACAGTGCCGCAGGTTTCCTCGATTCCCAGCCCGACCGTTGTAAGGTCTTCATAAGGGCAGTCGGCCAAAAGGATCGATTCGGCCCATTGACGCGTCGTGAGCATCACGCACCTCCAAAATGTGCGGCATAAAGAAAAGCTCCGCCGGATGCGGCACGCCGCCCGAACGGAGCCATCCGCCGAACGCGTGCACTGCGCTCGGCATGGGATGAGAAATCTCGAGCTGCTTTTAGAAAGGCAGCTTCATGCCCGCGGGAAGCGGAACGGCTTTGTTCATCGCCGCTTCACTCTCCGTACGGCAGGTTTGCTGCGCATTGTTGAAAGCGAGCATCACGAGATCTTCGAGCATTTCGATATCTTCAGGATCCACCACCTTCGGGTCGATCTTAATGCTGCGGCATTCATGACCGCCTGTAATCACAACCTTCACGGCGCCGTTGGCGGCTTCACCCGTGAATTCGGTCTGCTTCAGTTCTTCCTGAACTTTGGCGAGCTTTTGCTGCATCTTCTGCGCCTGGGCCATCAAACCGCCCATGCCGCCCATTCCACCCATGCCGCGCATGCGAACCTCCATTGAGTGTCTTAAAAAAAATGTTGCTGTTCTTTGCCGCTCTTACTCGGCTCCGCGCTTTTCTTCTTCACTGAGCGGTCGAATTGAACTCTCGTCAATTGTGCCGCCGAAAAGCCGCAGAACCTCTTTGACAAGCGGATCGTTCTTGAAGCGCTCAACCATTTCCTGATGCTCCTTGGCACGCCGACGGCGATCGGCATCAGCCACCGTCGCGCCAGCTTCAGTAGCGCCGGCCTCAAAAAGCACACGGAACGGCCGGCCGAAATAAGCCGACAAACGCTCCTCTAGGAACCTGCGGTTCTGCTCAGTAACGAGCGACTGAACGCCGAGGCGCAATTGTACGCGATCCCGAGTAAGTTCAATGACCTGCGACTCTGCAGCAAGCACCTTTAAAGGCCCCGCAAGTCCTGCTCCCGCAATAATTTCCCGCCAGCTGAGGGGTGCCCCGTCAATGGACGGCTGCACCCGGGGAGTGGCCTCAGCCGGCGCGGGGCTCTCCCCCGCCGGCTCCCGGATTATCGGGAATGAAGGGCGGAGGCTCCTCCATCATCGGAGGCGGCGCCGCCTGAAGGGACTGAGTCGGTCGGGACGGTGCTTGCGGAGCCCGAGGCGTCGGGGCGCTCTGCGGGGCGGACGAAAACGCTGCCCGCACCGGTTCAGGTGTGCGCTGAGGCGGCACATTGCGAAGTCCTGCAGGCTTAAAGGCCAGCATGCGCAGCAGCGCCATCGTAAAGCCCGCATACTCGTCGGGCGCCAGTGCCAGATCATTTCGTCCCGTAAGCGCAATCTGATAGTAGAGCTGCACCTCTTCGGGCGAAAGCAGAGCAGCGAGCTCGGCCAATTCCGGATATTCCGGGTCATCCGCCGCGACAGCCTCTTTCACGCGCTGCAGGAGCGCAATCTTATGAAGCATGGCGGCGAGTCCCCTCAAGGCTTCGCCGAAGGAGACGCTCTCGACGACCATTTCGTCAGCCAGCCGAATCATCTGCGCAGCATCACCAGCGGCCAACGCACGCAAAAGTGCGCTCAGCGCATTAGCCGACGACAGGCCGAGCATGCTCCGTACAGCACCATCAGTCACTTTGCCGCCCGAAAAGGCTATAGCCTGGTCGAGCAGCGACAAAGCATCGCGCATCGAACCGCGGGCGCCTTCAGCGATGAGCCGCAGTCCAGGGCGCTCGTATTCGATGCCTTCCTTTCCGAGAATAAATTCCAGATGCTCGACAATGCCCGCCGGCGTCATGTTGCGCAGCGTGAACTGTAAGCAGCGCGACAGCACCGTCACCGGCACCTTCTGCGGATCCGTCGTCGCCAGAATGAACTTCACATATTCGGGCGGCTCTTCGAGGGTCTTCAGCATGGCGTTGAAGGCCGTGCTCGAGAGCATGTGCACTTCGTCGATCATGTAGACCTTGAACCGCCCTTCGGTCGGCGCATACATCGCTCGCTCAAGGAGCTGCGTCATATCCTCAACCGAGCGGTTCGAGGCCGCATCCATTTCGATGTAGTCGACAAAACGCCCTTCATCAATTGCGCGGCAAGCTTCGCACACGCCGCAGGGGTGCGCCGTCACGCCGCCCTTGCCGTCCGCACCCTGACAATTGAGCGCCTTGGCGAAGATGCGGGAAATGGTGGTCTTCCCAACGCCGCGCGTGCCGGTAAACAGATACGCGTGATGCAGCCGCCCTTCGGTGAGCGCACGCGTGAGCGCCGTCACCACGTGGTCTTGGCCGACGATGGATTCGAAATCATGGGGACGCCACTTGCGGGCGAGTACCTGGTAGCTGCTCATCTTGCGAAAACGCTTCGGGCTCTGAAGAATTCGGACGGCGCCAAAACGGGTCATCCAATATATGGAGCTTTATTTTAGCGGCTGTGCAGAATGCCCCAATGCACACTTATCGAATCCGGCCCCGGATCTTCGCTGCGGCGTTTGCAGGTACGAAAATGGCGAGCCTTATCCTCGGCACTGCACGCACACCAGTATGGCTGCTTCGTTCCCGACCTGACCAGGTTTCCGGGGCGCGCATGCGAGGGGACCCGCCAAGCGCAAGAGTATATGGGATGGTTGCAGGAATTGCAAAATTTTGCTTCCTGCGCCGCCTTCACCCGTTCGGCATTTGCTCGAGCAGTGTTAGTATTTGCGGCAGACTTTACCAAAGCGGTCTGCCGGGCGCTCGCCTCTAAATGCTCCTGAGCATGGAGGATCCACGCATCGGCCATGCCGCTCCAGCCGAACCGGCGTGAGCCGGTCCGTGCGCAACCTTTTCATTCCAGTCAGACGCAACCCTGCGAAAGCGGCGTAGAGCCTCTGTTCGGTCATTCTTTTGCGGCACCTGCCGCCGACCGCTTTTTGTGCTTCGCACCAAGCGCTTTTAAAGTTCTTCAGCACTGCGGTGCCGTCTGACTTCATGGAGACCATCATGAGTGAAATTCTTCACATCAACGACGAAACTTTTGATCAGACCGTCAACAGCGACACTACCGTTTTTGTTGACTTCTGGGCGCCCTGGTGCGGCCCCTGCCGCATGCTCGCCCCGCGCCTTGAGCAGGCGGCCGAAACGTTTGACGGACGTGCTGTCATCGCCAAGTACAACTGCGACGAAGCCTCTGACAAGGCTGCTCAGTACGGCGTACGCGGCATTCCGACCGTCATCGCCTTTAAGAAGGGCGAGGTCATTGATCAGCGCACCGGTGCCTGCGACCAGGCTACGCTTGATGCGTTTATCGAAAAGAACCTCTAAAATCCTATTTCTCCGCTGCGGCGCTCAGCATCCATGAGCGCCGCGGTGCATTCCGGCTTCCGTCCGGAATGCCGCAGCCCGCCGACCGCTCATCATGGAGCATTTCCGGCAGCTGCCGCCGCATTCAGCCCTCTGAGCACTTCTAACGCTCTGCAGCATCGCCAGAATGCACCCGCCGGTTCTGCGCCTCATGAACCCGGCCTCTCCCAATAAGCAACAATTTATCTACTCGAAGCAGGACACACCGCTTAGGCGTGCACCTCGACCTTTCGCAATGCCGGATGATTCTGATCCGTATGCGAGAGCTCTCTGGCGCCGCCGGCCTTGAAGATCATGCACCTTTCCGACCTTAAAGCCCTTCACGTTTCCCAGCTCCTAGACATGGCCGCTGCGCTCGAAGTCGACAACGCTCAGCGCATGCGCAAGCAGGAGCTTATGTACGCCATTCTGAAGAAGAAGGCCAAGCTCGGCGAAACCATCTACGGCGACGGCACGCTTGAAATTCTTCCTGACGGATTCGGCTTTCTGCGCTCGCCCGAGACGAGCTATATGGCAAGCACCGATGACGTCTATATTTCGCCCTCGCAGATTCGCCGCTTCAATCTGCATACCGGCGACTCGATTGAAGGCGAAGTCCGCATTCCGAAGGACGGTGAGCGCTATTTCGCACTGGTGCGAGTGGATACGGTGAATGATTTGCCGCCCGAAGCGCTTAAGCACCGGATGCTTTTTGAGAACCTCACGCCGATCTTCCCGAATAAGCAGCTCGTGCTCGAACGCGACATGCGCGGCGACGAGAACCTCACGGGTCGAATCATTGATATGTTCGCCCCCATCGGCAAGGGTCAGCGCTCGCTGATCGTCGCTCCGCCGAAGTCAGGCAAGACGGTTCTGCTGCAGCACATCGCCCACTCCATTTCGGCCAACTATCCCGACGCCGTCCTCATGGTGCTTCTCGTCAATGAACGTCCGGAAGAAGTGACGGAAATGCAGCGCACTATCCGCGGCGAAGTTGTCGCCGCCACTTTCGATGAACCGGCGGTGCGCCACGTGCAGGTTGCCGAAATGGTGATCGAAAAAGCCAAGCGGCTCGCTGAATCCAAGCGCGACGTCGTGATTCTGCTCGATTCCATCACGCGTCTTGCCCGCGCCTACAACCAAGTGATCCCGTCGTCGGGCAAGGTGCTCACGGGCGGCGTCGACGCCAACGCACTCGAACGGCCCAAGCGCATCTTCGGCGCGGCCCGCAACATCGAAGAAGGCGGCTCGCTCACGATTATCGGCACCGCGCTCATTGACACGGGATCGCGCATGGACGACGTGATCTACGAAGAATTCAAGGGTACGGGCAACAACGAAATCCACCTTGAACGCCGCATGGCTGAAAAGCGCGTCTTCCCGGCCATCAATCTCACCCGCTCGGGCACCCGCCGCGAAGAGCTGCTGCTGGATCCGGAAGTGCTCCAGAAGACCTGGGTGCTGCGTAAGTTCATCTACGACATGGATGAAATCGAGGCCATGGAATTCCTCCTCGACAAGCTCAAGAAGACGAAGAACAATGCAGAGTTCTTCGAACTGATGAAGCAGTAACACTCACGCCTCATCAAATCAAACGGCCTGAAGCATCAAACCTCAGGCCGTTTGTTTTTCTGGCGAAAACAGCATTAAGCTGCCAGACTTTCTCGAATCCGAGCAATCACTTCATTCTCGTCTGGACTCGTGAGTTCGAACGACTGAAACCCCGCTTCACGAAGACGCGACACCACTCGCGGATGAATCGTGAGCGCCTTGCCCCGGGTAATCCACATACGAGCATTGGGTACGGGTCTCACCGCATGCATCAGCACATCGACCGCGTCAGTGCTGGTGAGGTAGATCAAGGGCGATGGGCCAAGGATCGCCTTTTCCAGGCGATGGAGCTGCGGCACCGTCAGTTCGAGCGGCACGCGGATATAAGTAGAGAGCACCACCACATCGCTCCCGATGCGGCGGAACTGTTCGGGGAGCCACTCTCGTCCGGTCTGCCCTCGCAAAAAGAGCACTCGCGAAGGCGCTCCGTGCGCCTGCACGAGCGGCCACAAAGCCTCACTGCCCGAATGCGACGCGTCGCCTTCGGGATAGATGAGCTTCACCTTGGGGCCCCAGGCCGCACGGATCACGCGCGCCGTGCCTTCGCCCACCGTTGCGAGCGTGATGTGCTCGGGCCACTCACGCACCCAGTGCGCTGCGGCCGCAACAGAGGCTGGGCTCGGCAGCACCACCATTTCAACGTCATCGAGATTGGAGAGACGTTCAGTGATGTGGTCTGTTTCTTCCGGAAGCTCAATGGAAAATGCCGGCCAGCGCACAGCATGGATCCCTTGGGCTTCAAGCAGTTCAGCGAGACGATTGTTGGCTTCGCCCGGACGCATCAAAATGACCGGGCGGGAGGTCGTTCGGAGTGGTTCGTTCATCCCAAGCAGGCCTTTAGATAATCTTCTGCACCTTGACGGCGCAGGTCTTCAACAACACGAGCGGCGAGCGCTTCAGGCTCGGCTAAAGGACCGTGGGCTTGAGTGAACGCAGCCTTGCCTTCCTTATGGTTGCCGACGAGCGCGCGCAGCCAGAGCTCGCCGTTTTCCACCACAGCATACGCCGCGAGCGGCACCTGACAGGAACCGCCCAATGCGCGCGATACGGCACGTTCAGCCATGCAGCAGGCACGGGTTTCAGGCGAATTGATGAAGCCGAGCGCGGCTTCCATCTTCTCGTCGCCCTTGCGGATCTCAATGCCGAGCGCACCTTGTCCCGGAGCCGGAAGGCTGATTTCCGCGGGAATGATCTGACGAATACGGTCGCCGAGCCCCAGCCGCTTAAGACCAGCAGAAGCCATCACCAAAGCGTCAAACTGACCTTCGTCGAGCTTACGCAGACGCGTGCCGACATTGCCGCGCACCGGCAGCACTTCCAAATGCGGATAGCGCATGCGCAGCATCAGCTCACGGCGCAGGCTGGCGGTGCCGACACGCGCGCCGGCAGGCATATCGTCGAGGGACGCGTACTTCGGCGACACAAACGCGTCGCGCGGATCTTCGCGCTCACTCACTGCAACCAGTTCAAACCCTTCGGGAAGCTCCATCGGAACGTCTTTGAGGGAATGCACGGCGAGATCAGCTCGCCCTTCGAGCATCGCCGCCTCGAGCTCCTTCACAAAGAGTCCCTTGCCGCCTACCTTGGAAAGGGTGCGGTCGAGAATCTGGTCGCCGCTCGTCGTCATGCCAAGGAGTTCAACCTCCGCCCCAGGATAACGGTCGCGCAAAAGCGCCTGAACGTGCAGAGCCTGCCACATGGCAAGCGGGCTTTCGCGGGTGGCGATGACGCATCGATCAAAGTGGGGCATGGTGAGTATGTCTTCCTTTTATTTTTTGAGGGTTGTTCCAAAAGCCTTCCTAAGCGAACTGCACCTGCAGATCCGCAAGTGCGCGACGACGCGGGAGGATGACTTCCGGCGGTCTTCTTATTCTAAGGCTTGCTCTTTAGCGCCTCCCTTAAGTTTCGCATTTGGGCTTGAAGGGCCGCTGATTACATCCATTTCTCGAGCCTCATACCGGCAAAACTGCCGTGAATCGCGCTGCAGTTCATCTGACGGCCATTGTCTCTGCCTTCTCTGACAGCAGGATTTAAGCTCATCGGACTTGCATGTCGTCCTTCATTTGAGCATAATGGCCGGTCTTCCCAGTTGGCACGTGGGCCGGCATGCCCGTCGTAAGACCTTCCTCTTTATGAAGGCTGACGCGCAAGGCCGCCAGGGCGACCGACACAAAAAACTAGGAACATCTTTCAAAATGAAGCCGAATATCCACCCCGAGTACCGTCCCGTTGCCTTCGTTGACCTTTCGATCAACAAGACCTTCATCATCCCGTCCGCCGTTCAGACGCGCGAAACGGTTGAAATCGACGGCGTGACGTACCCGCTCTTCAAGCTCGATACCTCCTCGGCCAGCCACCCCTTCTACACGGGCGCCCAGACCCGCATCGTTGAAGCCGGCCGCGTCGAGAAGTTCCGTGCGAAGTTCGCCGCCAAGAAGCAGGCCCTCAACACGGCCGCCGAAGCTGCGAAGACCACGAAGTAATTCGTCAGCTTTCGCCGCCGGATCCTTTTTTAGGCGCCGGCGTGCAATCTCTCGCTCGGGTGCTACGAGGCCGCCTCATTACAAAAGAGCCCCGACGCATTCGCCCGAGAGCAAAAAAGGAGAGCCCCTCAAGACTTGAGGACTCTCCTTTTCTTTGTTTGAACTTTCCGCAAACACGGTCGCCGCACTCTCCCCCCGAGAGCACCGCCAACTTGCGCCCAGTTCGTTTTCTGCTGCATTCGTCATGCTCACACAACGCCCTACTCCCGCCTTCATGTCTCAGGAAGCCGCCCGCCGGCTGCCGCGCTTTGCATTGGCGCTGCTGCTTGCGGTCTTTATTCTGAGCAGCTTTTGGGCTGACGGCCTCTGGACGCTGCGCGATGCTGCGGGATTCGGCGTAGCGCAATCCATGACAAACGGCGGACTGGAAGCTTGGCTTCTGCCGCAGATTCAGGGGACGCCGGAAGCGGAGATCGGTCCCTTGGCAGGATGGGCAGCAGCGCTTTTCATGAAGCTCTTCTCTGAGCTTTTGGGCGAAATCGGTGCCTATCGATTGACGAGTGTTTTCTGGTTCCTTTTCACATCCGTCGCGGTTTGGTCAACTGCCTGGCGTCTGGCGCGACGTGCCGAAGCCCAGCCGGTAGCCTTCGCCTTCGGCGGTCAGGCTGCCCCGGTCAGTTTTGCCCGTACTACAGCGAGCTGTGCAGTACTCTTCTTTGTGGCGTCCTTTGGCATCGCCACCCGCCAATATGAACCCATTGCCGACACAGCGCTGGTTGCCGCTGCGGCCTGGGCGCTCTACGGCGCGGCCTGGGCGCTTCGCCGCCCCTTTGTCGGCGCATTCGTCTCCGGTCTTGCCGCCGGAGGTGCCGCACTCACCACTTCATTCGCCTGCGGCTTTTGGCTCTTTTTGAGCGCCCTAGCGGCACAGGCGGTGCTCCGAGCTTTGGGCGGCAGCCGTCTGCTGCGAATTTCGTTTACGGTATTGGGATTTGCTGCGCCGCTCATTTTCTGGATAGGCACCGCCTGTCTCACAGTACCCGACGCTGCCGAAGTTTGGTTCCCGCTCTGGTTCTCAAACCAAGCTCAGCATCTGGAACCCGCCTCTGCTGCCGCCATTTTCTGGCTTTCACGTACGGCTGTTTGGTTTCTCCTTCCTATGTGGCCGATTGCGCTCTGGGCGCTCTACAGCTGGCGGCGTCAGCTTGACCGCACGCAGATTCTGCTGCCGAGCCTCTTCCTCGCGGCCATCGTCTTTGCCGGATTCTTCATCCGTTACGATGCTGCAGGGAACCTCCTGCTGATCTCGATTGCGCCCACCTGCGTGCTGGCCGCCTTCGGGCTCGCGAGTCTGCGCCGCTCACGTGAAAATCTTTTGGATTGGTTTGCGCTTTCGGTCTTTACCGTCGCATTGCTCACGGTCTGGCTTTACTGGCTTGCCGCTCTCACCGGCATGGCTCCCAAGATGGCCAAGTCCGTCTATATGCTCGCACCGGGGCTTGACGTCACACTCGACTGGTCTATCCTCGCTCCGCTTACGGTCACTGTCATCTGGTTCGTTTTTGTCATCTGGCGCCTCACGCACCGCCCAATCGTCGTTTGGCGAGGCCCATGGCTCTCTGCGGCCGGCATGACAGCTGTAGCCGTGACGCTGCTCGGCCTCTGGCACGAAGGCATTGACGTCAACCGCTCTTACCAAGGCGTCGCCCGTGCCACGGCCGAAGCCATCGAGAGTCTTGCAGGCACCGGCACCAAAATCGACGGAGCTGATCTGCCGGGCGGCATCCGCGCTGCACTCCACTATTACGGCGGCATCGACTTCGCTCGCCCGGGCGAAAAGGTACCCTTGAAGCTCGTACGCGTACGCAGCGACTACGCGCCGGCGAAGGCTTTGACCGAAGCGATCTCCCGCCCCCATACCGACGAAACGTTCTACCTTGTTGCGGGCACGATTCGATGAATCCTGCCGACGCCATCCCGCAGCTGCCAAACACCAGATCCCGTGGTCTTTGAGCATACCTAAACACGTTAATTGCGACCCCGCTTTATGACGACGCTTTTACCTCCAGACATCTCCCTCAAGGCGCTCCTCAAGCTCGCCGGCCCAATCTTCGTCGCCAACGTAGCCATCATCGGCAGCGGCACGATCGACACGATTATGGGCGGGCAGCTGGGTAAGGAGCATCTTGCCGCCATTGCGCTGGGCATATCCGCCACGATTTCCGTGCTGATGGGACTCGTTGGCATTCTGCAGGGGCTTTCACCCATCGCCGGCCATCACTTCGGCGCTCGGCGGCCGCGGGAAATCGGCATCGATGTGGCCCAAGCCTTCTGGCTCGTCATTTTTCTCTCCATGATTGGCGTACCGCTTCTTGCTGCTACCGATTTTTGGACAGATTTGGGCGGCGTGACGGGTGAAGTAAAGCGCATGGCGGCTGACTATCTCTTCTGGACCGCCATGGCGCTTCCTGGCTCAATGGCTGCACGCGTCTTCATTGCCGTGAACGCTGCGGTCTCGCGGCCCAAAATTACGATGTGGGTATCGCTTGGCATGCTCGTCCTCAAGGTGCCGCTCAACGCTATCTTCATGTACGGACTGCTCGGCTTCCCGGCGATGGGCGGGGGCGGCGCGGGCGTGTCGTTCTTTGTGCTCACTTATGTTTCGCTTTTTGCTTATTGGATCATCTGGCGAAAAAGCGCTTACTTCCTGCCTATGCACTCGAACGGCTTCGTGCGTCCGCAGTATCAGCGTCTGAAGGAACTCCTCAAGGTCGGCGTGCCGATGGGCATCTGTACGTTCTTTGAAGTTTCGAGCTTCACGCTCATGGCAATTTTTGTTTCGCGTCTGGGGCCCGCTGTGATTTCCGCACACCAGATCGTTGCGAATCTGACGTCACTTTGCTACATGGTGCCGCTCTCGGCCGGCATTGCCTCGAGCGTGCTGATTGCGCAGAGTTTGGGCGCTGGATGGCCAGCAGTCGCAGAAATCGCCATGAAACGTACGCTGCGCCTCACCCTTTCTATTGCTGTCCTCGCCTCGCTCGTGCTTTATCTCTTCCGCGGAGCGATTATCTGGCTCTATACCAGCGAGCCGCCTGTTCATGATCTCGCTGCGTCGCTCCTGCTTTTCGGGTGCTTCTACCACGTCTTTGACGCCATGCAGTCTGTGAGCAGTTTTGCACTGCGAGGCTACCGCGTTACCTTCGCTCCAATGCTTATTTACGGCGTACTCCTCTGGGGCGTGGGACTTGGTCTCGGGTACTTCTTCGCCTTCGGCGGCGAATGGGCCGGCGGACCTTACGGTGCCTACGGCTTCTGGGGAGCTACCGCTGCCGGTCTGTTCCTCACCGGTATCGCACTCTTCGTGATGGCCTTCTGGGTAGCCCGCTCCTTCTCCAAAGACGAGAAACACAGCAGCGCGGAAGTCGCCGCAGCCATCGAAGCCGCTCGCGGCAAACAGGTCATGCCGGCCTAATCGACACTGAGATTTGTCACACACTGCTTTTTTTCAACAGCGGCTTTTGCTCACTAGCAAAAGCCGCTTTGTTATCCGGACCTCGCCGAGAAGCGAGCCATCATGAGGCGCGATGCGCAATCCGCGCCATCGGCAAATTTAAGGCATATCCCGGAGATCTCGGACGTGCTAGTGTGTTGAAAGCGCTCTTTCAATTCCAAAAAACCTTTCCTGTCGCTTCCGGCCGACCCCAACCAAGCCGCACTACAGGCCGTACGACTATGTCTACCATGCTTTTCCCCAGTCCAATTTTCGGACCCGTACACTCGCGCCGTCTTGGCGTTTCGCTCGGCATCAATCTGCTTCCCGCCGACGGAAAGATCTGCTCCTTTGACTGCATCTATTGCGAATGCGGACTCAACGGCTCACATCGGCCGCACCTGCGCTGCCCAAGCCGTGCGCTCGTGGTCTCGAGCCTAGAGGAAAAACTCGTTGAAATGGCTGCCGACGGCGTCAAGCCTGACAACCTTACTTTTGCCGGAAACGGCGAACCCACATCGCATCCGGAATTTCCGGCAATTGTCGACGACGTTATCGCCCTGCGAAACCGTTTTGCGCCATCGGCCAAAATCAGCGTTCTCACGAATGCCAGTCACATTCTTAAACCCGCCATTTTCGAAGCTCTTCTTAAGGTTGACAATCCGCTGCTGAAGCTCGATACGGTCGACCCCGACTACATTCGCCGGGTAGACCGTCCCAACAGCCGCTATGACCTGCCCGCACTCATCAAGCAAATGCAGGCCTTCAACGGCAAATGCATGATCCAGACAATGTTCATGAAGGGAGATTGGCAGGGCGTATCCGTCGATAATACGGGGGACGAATACGTATTGCCTTGGCTTGAGGTCGTGAAATCCATTCATCCCGAACTCGTCACGATCTACACCCTTGACCGCGAAACGCCCAGCAAATCACTTCTCAAGGCTACGCATGAAGAACTTGACCGCATTGCGGACCTTATTCATGCCGCCGGACTGAAGTGCACGGTGAGTTATTGATCCGAAGAACGATTGCCTTCACCGTCGGCTCAAGCCATTCGCTATCAGTATTGGCTGCAGCAGTCTGAAAAACATTTCACCGTGCAGCAGCCAAACATTCCAAAAGATCGCCAGCCTCTGCTGTACGTTCTTATAAACCTGCCTCAGAGGGTTCTGAATGACCCTGCCGCAAGCGAACTGTCATCATGGCTGAGCCGCTATTCGAGCTGCCCTGCAACAGCAGACATGCCGCAGACGGGCAACGCAAAATTAGGCTGCCTAAAGACAATGTGCGGACAATGTGTGTGAAACCACGCATTAGATTCGCGGCCCTCCAACACCGCACCAAGTCGCATCCCTTGCGGCCTATCCAATCCTCCTGCAGCTCCTCAGGCGATCTTCTGCCCATTCTTTGTCGTTGTTTGGCTTGGGACTCTCTTGAGTGTTGGAAATACATTCAACGCTTTGTGAAGTAAATACACTTTGAATTAAATTGCGGCATATGAAATCGAGCATTTCTGCCCAAATACTTTATTTTCTCGCGCTATTTCAGTGACATTTTTAGTTGAGATGACGCAGCCTCTCACTAATACGCATCAATGAGGCTCGTAACGGACCACGATTGCGACCTTCAGCGGCCGGGACACTGTGTCTTGCCGTCCAGATCCTCTATAGGACATCAATCGAGCAGTTCATTTCGAATATTTTTCCAAAGTTTTCTCAGAAAGATATCCGCTGATTGAGACATCGCTCATGCAATTGGTACGACTTTTGCATCAGCGCTAATGGGATTTTTTCCATCGTCTTCTAAAACTGCTGACCCATCATCCGTCGTCCGCAGCCGCAAAGACCTCCCCATTTATTCAGAGGACTCACTGATGTTTCGTCTTGGTTTCGCTGCCTTAGCTGCTTCTGCTCTTTTCCTCATCTCCGGACCTGCGCTGTCCGCTCCGACAACAGTAACCACGCCGCCGTCTGCTGCCGCCATGAAGCAACTCCCGCGCGTAGCTATTCTCGCAACAGGCGGTACCATTGCTAGCCGTGGAAGCAATGCACTGTCACTCACAGATTATGGCGTCGGTTCCGGCCACAAACCCGTCGGCATTGAAGTTCTGGTCAATGCAGTCCCTGAAATCAAGCAGTTTGCAGAGATTTCGGGCGAGCAGGTTTTCAATGTCGGAAGCTCAAAACTCTCTATCGACAATTGGCTTACGCTCGCTCGCCGCGTCAATACTCTCCTTGCAGACGAGCACACGGATGGCATCGTCATCACACACGGTACCGATACGCTTGAGGAAACAGCGTACTTTCTTAACCTCGTTGTGAAATCTGAAAAACCCGTCGTTCTCGTCGGCAGTATGCGGCCAGCGACTGGACTCTCAGCTGACGGCCCGCTCAACCTCGTCAATGCCGTAGCTCTTGCCGCCAGTAAAGAAGCGTACGGTCAGGGCGTAATGGTCGTCATGAATGACCAAATCTCTTCAGCTTTCGGCGTTACGAAAACCAATTCCACCAATGTCGGAACCTTCAAATGTCCTGATACGGGCTATCTGGGCTTTATGCAAAACAACAAGCCCTACTTTTTCAACGCCATTCAAAAGCGTCACACTACCCAGAGTGAGTTTTCCATTGACGGCCTAAAAACGCTTCCACGTGTTGATGTGCACTACACAACACTTGGGGAAGACGGCCGCATCATTGACGCTATGGTCAAACTTGGTGCCAAAGGCATTGTGAACGCCGGGTTAGGTCACGCCAACGTTCCTAATGAAGTCATGAACAGCCTAATTGCCGCTAAGAAAGCTGGTGCCGCCGTTGTTGTGGACTCTCGCGTCGGTTCGGGACTCATCACGCCGATTGGCAAATTCACCCGTGAAGGCTTTGTCAGTGCAATGCTCCACAATCCGCAGAAAGCCCGCATCCTCCTGATGCTTGCACTCACCAAGACAGACGATCCCAAAGAGATTCAGCGCATTTTCAACGAGTATTAATCTTCTTTCCTTCGTTTCAATCCTCCTATTTCTGCGAGTACCCAGCATGAAAAACACCTTCGTGCTGGGCTGCGAGAACAAGCGAAGACCGCTAATACAGCGCCACCCCACTGGACAAACTCAGAAAAGCCGCCATGCCAAACGCGATATGCCAAAGCTCTCCATAACTCCAATACTTCAAAACACTTTCTGAGGCGTACGGCCCCTCATGGTAGGAGCGGTAGACCAACAGGGAACTAACCGCTTAACCTGTGTCACCCAATAAAGCAAAACCTCCTATCGGAAAATCCTTCAGGAGGTTTTGTTTATCTACGGCTCTCTGCGCTCCGCCTTGGGGAGCAGAGCGCATAAAGATCAATTAGCCGTATAGCGGTGCTCGCGAAGCGCCTGAACACGGTCTTCAATCGAAGGGTGCGAAGCAAAGAGACTGCCGATGCCGCCCGAAATACCGAAGCCCTTTACGGCGCCAGGAAGTTCATTGGGTTCCATGCCGCCCAAGCGCTGCAGCGCATTGATCATCGGCGTGGTGTCGTGCATGAGATCTGCTGCGCCAGCGTCAGCATGGTATTCACGCCAGCGGCTGAAGTAAGCAACGACCATCGAGGCGAGAAAGCCCAGGCAGATATCGAGAACAAGCGACGTCACATAGTAGCCGACGCCCGGACCTTCATCTTCATTACGCAGAATCTGACGGTCAACCACCCAACCGATGATGCGGGAGATGAAGAATACAAAAGTGTTCATCACGCCCTGCAGAAGCGTCATCGTCACCATATCGCCATTCTTCACATGGCTCATTTCATGAGCAAGAACGGCTTCAACTTCCTGAGCATTCATCGAGCTCAAGAGTCCCGTCGACACTGCGACGAGAGAATTGGAGCGCGAGGGGCCCGTAGCGAAAGCGTTGGGTTCGCCTTCATAGATGGCGACTTCCGGCATCGGAAGACCCGCTTCATTGGCGAGCTTGCGCACGGTTTCAACGACGTACTGCTCCACGCGGTTGCGGGGATTATTCACGTCAATCATCGTGAGGCCCATCGTCATCTTCGCCATCATCTTGGAGGCGAGGAGTGAGATGATCGAACCCGAGAAGCCCACCACCATCGCGAAGATGAAAAGGGTTCCAAGGTTGAGGTTCGAACCGGCCATGGTGCCGAAATTGATGCCAAACACCATCTGCACCACCGTGAGAATCACGGAGAGCATGATGAAGATGGCGAGATTGGCCAAAATGAGGAGGCCGATGCGCTTAAACATGGCTATCTTCTTCCTTCTAGGCGTCCATCCGGACGCATTAAAAATTGCAGCTGCCGCTTCGTCTTTATTCTCATGGCCGCAACAGCGCGATGCCCCGCGAATGTCTGAAGTTCTCTGAGAGGGTGGGGTATCCGCTTCAGACAATCCGCCCAGTCTTAGGGGAATTTGGAGTTTATTTTACGGTTGAGACTCGAGAGGCTGACTGCTTCATCAGCACCTATTTGTAACAAACAGGCGGCGATTTCAACGATCAGCAACGCGTTTGGGCGAGAAGCTTTCCCATGCACCGCACCCTAAGCAATGCCACGAGAAGCTCGACGCCAAAAACCCGCACTTGCGGCACTGGAAGCGGCTCCACTTGCGGCCGTTCTTTTCCATCAATCCCGCCACGAGCTTTGTCATGGGATCATCGGGATTGCCTTTAAGGCGAATCTGCAAAAGCGCGTTGTAAGCCGAGAGCGTCGGATGCTTTTCAAGCAGGCTCTGCGCGAGAGTTTCAGCCGCCCCGATGCCCTGCCAAGCAGCAATACGCGAAAGCGTCGCTTCCATCACATCAGCCGTACTGAGTCGTTCCGTGGTGTCGAGCAAGAGCTTTAATGCGCCCGCACGGTCACCCTGTTCATTCATCGCATCGGCGAGTTTGCCGATGACCAACGGCGCATAATCCGGATTCTTCTCAATGACCCGGCGCCACCAGCGAACAGCTTCAGTCGTGGCGCCTGCGGCCTCTGCCACCTTGGCAATCGTCATCTGGGCACGCGGCGTAGCGTCCGCGTACTTCATAAGCTGCTCGACCAAAAGACGAGCATCTTCCGAACGCTTGGCACGAAGCGCCTGATCAATGCGTTCGCAGTAGAAATGCGCAATTTCAAGCGAATGCGTTTCGCCGGCCTGTGTTTCGAGCAGTCGAGCCGTTTCCGTTGCCGCCGCCCATTCATGCTCAATGACATAGATGGAGAGCAGCTGGCGAAGCGCATAAAGATGTTCGCTCGGCACCGAAGAGAGTTTGCGGTAAGCCGCTTCTGCGCGGTCAAAGAAGCCCGCCGCCAGGAAGTCTTGAGCGAGCTCCTTGAGCGCTAAGGCCCGTTCTTCATCCGAGAGGTCCGCACGATTGTAAAGATGCCGATGCAGACGAACCGCTCGTTCAAATTCCCCCCGGCTACGAAGCAGGTTCCCGAGAACACGTTCAAGTTCTGTGAGTTCCGGATCCACGCGCACAACTTCAATGAAAGCGTCGATCGCCTTATCGGATTCACCGTCCAGAAGAAGGGCAAGCCCTTTCGTGGTGATCTCCGGCACCTTCTCGGATTCGCCCCGCTGCTTCTGATCGAACCCCCTGCACCACCAACCGGCAAAAAAGAGGACGGGTACGAATACCAGATACCAAAGGTCAAATTCCATGATTGAACGCGGGACGGGAAAAAAGGACTGAGGGAGGGATTTTACGCCGGATTGCTTGTTTTGTTTGAATTTTTCTTAATAGAACTGCTTCACCCACCGTACAAGAACTTTTGCCTCTGATACACAAACGGCGCGGAGTTCGATATTGAACTTCGCGCCGTTTTGTTCTTGGGACTCAATGTCCCCATCAACTTGTTGTGAGTTCCAGATCTCCTCTCGAACAGAGATCAAGTATCACGCAAGGCTTGATGCATTAGAACGTGTGGACAAGACCGCAGTAGACCTGAGTGAGCTGATCCTTGACGTCAGAGTCATCAGCCTTCTTCTGACCATAACCCGCACCAACATAAACACCGGTACGTTCGGAGAGCGGGTAGTTATAACGGGCAGACACACCGTAGAACTTATAGTCTTCATCAGCCTTAGCGTCGAATTCTTCAGAGAAATCTACGTAATAGAGACCCGCCGTCAGCGTACCAGCACCGAGCGGAGCAGCGGCACCCAGGTGCAGACCGTAGCCCTTCAGACCCAAGGAGTCCGTACCCAGCTCATCCACAATGCTGGTGGACGTCTGATGCTTGAAGTACTGAGCTTCAGCGAACAACTGAACAACTTCAAAGTCGTAGTTGCCGCCCACGAAGGCCAACTGACCGTCCTTGTCGAGTTCACGGCCAACACCAGGCTGTGTAGAGGTTCCTTCATTGACGCCATACTTCGTCAATTCATAACCAGCAGCAAACGATGCAGGGCCATATTCACCTGACAGGCCGATAGAAGCGTAGCGCTTGGCATGCGACGTTCCCTCATCACCACTAAATTCGGGATCTCCGTCAGAGTTAAATTTTGCAGAAGCCTTGCTATCCGTCTTGAACGAATACTGAGCGGTCAGCTGCAGACCAGCAAAACGCGGGGTCTGGTAGACAACCATGTTGTCATAACGATCGGAAGCCGCAAAGCCCCAGACATCACCGTCGCCGCCGTCGAAGGATTCAACGTAGCCCAGCATGTCATACGTGCCGCAGGACGAGGCAATACCGCCGAAACGGCCGAAGGCAACAGAACCGAACGGGCCGGAGAGCGTCAGACCGGCTTCACGGCCGAAGAGGCGGCTGCCCTGACCCATCGTGCCGGTATCACCATTGAAGCCGCTTTCGAGCTTGAAGCTGACCTTATAGCCGTTGCCAAGGTCTTCGGAACCCTTCAGGCCCCAGCGGTTGCCCGTATCCCAACCAGTCTGCATGTCGAACTTATCAACAGCCTTTTCACCCGTAGACTTCTCATGGGTATATTCGAAGCCGGTATCGAGAGCGCCGTAAAGCGTCACGTCAGCAGCCATTGCAGAGCCGGCAAAAGCGCCGAGAACGGCGAGCGCAGCAAGTGTCTTTTTCATTTTGAAATCCATTCAAAAAGCAACCTGACTGAACAAAATGCAAACTTTGGTCAATCAAGTGAATTGATTAAGAAGCTCCAGCATGAACTTCCGCCTTCGGGCTGTCAGCACAAATGGAATCCGTGCGCAGTCCTCTGAAGTCCGGATAATCCTACAAAGTTTCTGAAGCTTGCAAACAATCCTTTTAAGCCTCATTGAGAATTCTTCTTATTTATCAAAGCTCTCCGGCAGCTCCATCTTGATTCATTTGCGCAACAAATCTTTCACATCCCGTAAACTCAGAATGATATTGATGCATCTGCTTTTTCCTGCATCATCCTGCGGATACGTCCTTCATTTTCTCAAGCTGATCGCCTCTCCTATTCAATTCACTCAGCCTGTGTTGTCGGTATACGAATACCACAGATTGAACACACAGCGAGTTCCGACTGATGGGAAGCACTGTTCCATCCGCATTTTTTCACTCGTCTCAATTTTTTGGGGACGCCGCCCATAGCAAAAGCCGCCTCCTCTCGAAAGAGAAAGCGGCTTTCTATCTGCCTTGACTCCCCGTACGGAGAGTCTTTCAGATCAAGCGGAAGCTATTAAAGCTTCGAGTCGCGGCTCGCGTCCACACGCTGCCTCAAGTCCTTACCGGCCTTGAAGAAGACGGTGTAGCGGGCGCGCACAGCAACAGCCGAACCGTCCTGAGGATTGCGGCCGACACGCTCCGGTCGATATTTCAAACCGAAGGAGCCGAAACCACGGATCTCAATGCGTCCGCCTTCAACGAGGGTCTGGCTCATCGTATCGATGATCACACCCGCCGCGTCCATGCAGTCGCGCTCGCGAAACGTCGGAAGACGTCCATAGAGTTCAGCAAGCAGTTCGGATTTGGTCATGGAATTACCCATGGTTGCCTCCTCTGAAGCGAATTACTTCTGTTCGAGCTTGGCCTTGAGCAGGGCGCCGAGGTTCGTCGTGCCAGTGGCGGAACCAACGTCAGAGGCGTTGAGGCGATCGAGAGCGTCACGGGCCTCAGCGGCATCCTTCGCCTTGATGGAGAGCTGGATGCTGCGGTTCTTGCGATCGAGGCTGATAACAGCGGCTTCGACTTCCTGGCCTTCCTTCAAGACGGTCGTGGCGTCTTCAACGCGGTCAGCGGCGATTTCGGAAGCGCGGAGGTAGCCTTCGACGTCGTTGCCGAGGTCGATCACGGCGCCCTTGGCGTCAACGGTCTTGACGGTGCCCTTGATGACGGAGCCCTTTTCGTGCGTGGAAGCGAACGTGCCGAACGGATCGCCGGCAAGCTGCTTGATGCCGAGGCTGATGCGTTCACGTTCGGTATCGATCGCGAGCACAACGGCTTCGACTTCGTCGCCCTTCTTGAAGTTGCGGACGGCGTCTTCACCGGATTCGTTCCAGGAGAGGTCGGAGAGGTGAACGAGACCGTCAATGCCGCCGGGCAGACCAATAAACACACCGAAGTCGGTGATCGACTTGATCTGGCCGGAGACCTTGTCGCCCTTCTTGTGCGACTGGGCGAATTCTTCCCAAGGATTGGCCTTGCACTGCTTCATGCCGAGGCTGATGCGGCGGCGATCTTCGTCGATGTCAAGAACCATGACTTCGACTTCTTCACCGAGCTGCACAACCTTGCGCGGATCGACGTTCTTGTTCGTCCAATCCATTTCGGAAACGTGCACGAGACCTTCGATACCGGCTTCGACTTCAACGAAGGCACCGTAATCGGTGATGTTCGTGACCTTGCCGAAGAGGCGGGTGCCCTTCGGGTAGCGGCGGGCGATGCCGATCCACGGATCTTCGCCGAGCTGCTTGAGGCCGAGGGAAACGCGGCACTTTTCCTTGTCGAACTTGAGAACCTTGGCGGTGATTTCCTGACCAACCTGAACGACTTCGCTCGGGTGGCGGACACGACGCCAGGCGAGGTCGGTGATGTGGAGCAGGCCGTCAATGCCGCCCAGATCAACGAACGCACCGTAGTCGGTGATGTTCTTGACGATGCCCTTGACGATGGCGCCTTCCTGGAGCGTCTCGAGGAGCTTGGCGCGTTCTTCGCCCATGTTGGCTTCGACGACGGCGCGGCGGGAGACGACAACGTTGTTGCGCTTGCGATCAAGCTTAATGACCTTGAATTCGAAGGTCTTGCCTTCGTACGGCGTCGTGTCCTTGACCGGACGGGTGTCGACGAGCGAACCCGGGAGGAAGGCGCGAATGCCGTTGGTCATGACGGTGAGACCGCCCTTGACCTTGCCCGTGACCGTACCGGTGACGAGCTCGCCCGATTCGAGAGCCTGTTCGAGGTTCATCCAGGCGGCGAGGCGCTTGGCCTTGTCGCGGGAAAGGATCGTGTCGCCGTAGCCGTTTTCAACGGACTCGATGGCAACAGAGACGAAGTCGCCCGGCTGGACGGTGACTTCACCCTTGTCATCCTTGAACTCTTCGATGGGCACGTAGGCTTCGCTCTTCAGACCGGCGTTCACGACGACGAAGTTGTAGTCGACGCGGACGACTTCAGCGGTGATGACTTCACCCTGACGCATTTCCTGGCTGGCAAGGCTCTGCTCAAAGAGCTCAGCGAAGGATTCGGGCTTGTTGGTTTCGTTGGACATTGTGGAATGGATAAAAAGCACGCCCAAGGGCGGTCTTGTCGGTGAAAATCCGAAGACCCAAGGGCGGAGTTAACGAGAAATCGTCGACACCGTTTTTAAATGGCGCCGACGAAGAAACCGATATGCTACAGCAACTTAATTGAGCTCGGCCCACCAACCAAGCACTTTTTTAACGACTTCGTCGATTCCCATTTCGGAAGTGTCCAGCAGCCGGGCATCTGCGGCCGGTTTAAGCGGCGCCACCGCGCGTTCGCGGTCACGGCGATCCCGCTCTTCCAGATCCCGGGTCAGCGCGGCCAGATCGGCTTTTTCACCGCGAGCTTCAAGCTGCTTCACGCGCCGCTCAGCGCGCACGCGGGCAGAAGCCGTCATGAAGATCTTGAGTTTGGCTTCTGGAAAAACCACCGTGCCCATGTCGCGCCCGTCGGCAACGAGTCCGGGAGCCGCCGCCGCACGGCGCTGCAGGTCGAAAAGCGCCTGCCGCACACCCGGCACAGCGGCGCACTTCGAAGCAGCAACCCCCACGGTTTCGGCGCGGATGGCTTCCGACACATCCTCGCCGTCGAGCCAAATGCGGCCATCCTTAAATTGAGGCGCAAGCGATTGAGCTGCCGCCGTGAGCGCTGCGGGATCGTCAAAAGAAACCTTCGCGCGCAAAGCAGCCAGGGCGGCAAGACGATAGAGTGCACCGCTGTCAAGGTAGTGCCAGCCGAGTGCATCGGCGGCGCGCTGAGCAATAGTGCCCTTGCCGCTTGCGGCGGGGCCGTCAATCGCAATGACGGGGACTGTCATAGCTTCATCCTTCTATTTGTTCAATTGACTGCCGACTGGGTTCGTCCGTGGCGATGCGCAAAAGTCTTCATAAAGTCAGCCAACTTTTGCACGCCTTCAATCGGCATGGCGTTGTACATGGAGGCGCGGATGCCGCCGACTGCGCGGTGACCAGCCAAATTGGCCAGTCCGGCTTCGGCTGCTTCCTTAACAAATAAGGCTGTAAGCGCCTCATCCTTCAAGCGGAAGACGGCGTTGACGCGGCTTCTCGACTCGCGCTCAACATGCGAAACGTACATCTCCGGCATAGCATCAATCGCGTCATAGACAATCTTTGCTCTTGCGCGAGCGTACTCATCCATCACCGCAACCCCGCCGTGCGCTTCTATCCACTGCGCCATCAGATTGGCGACATAAAGCTGAAAAACGGGAGGCGTATTGGGCACACTGTCTGTTCGGCTGTAGACGCTGTAGTTCAGCAGCGTCGGCACTTCAGTGCCGGCGAGTCCCAGAAGATCTCGCCGGAGCACGATGACTGCGAGCCCGGCGATGCCAAGGTTCTTTTGTGCTGAGGCGTAAAAAAGCCCGAATTTATTGACATCCACCGGGCGCGTCAGGAAGTTGCTCGTCATGTCGGCCACGAGCGGCACGGCTTCGGCATCCTTCAGCACCGGCACTCGCTCAAATTCGATGCCGTGAATGGTCTCGTTGTCACAGTACGCGCAGTAGCTCGTTTCAGGAATGACTTCGAGCTCTTCATCCGCCGGGATGCGATTGCCCGAACCCGAAAAGGCCGACTGCACGCGGCCAAAGCGCAGCGCTTCCTTGGCCGCCGCCTTACTCCAGGCACCCGTAATGATGTAGGTCGAGAGTGTCCCTGCTCCGAGCAGATTCATCGGCACCATGGCGAACTGCATGCGTCCGCCGCCAGGACAAAAGAGCACATCGTAAGTATCAGGGATCGAAAGGAGCTGGCGCAGGCGGCTTTTGAGCTCCGTCATTACGCCCGTCACCTGAGGTCCACGATGGCTCGCTTCCAGAATCGACCAACCGCAGCCATGAAAATCAAGCATCTCCGACTGGATCTGCTTTAAAACGCTCTCAGGGAGCATGGCCGGACCGGGGGCAAAGTTGTAGAGGCGCGTCATTGCAATGATTCTCAAAAAGATCCGCTTAATGGATGCGAAAAACCCGGTCCGCAATGCACAGGCCGCATTTGCGGACCGGGTCTATTCTGCCTCAGCCGCGTCAGTTCTGTTTCGGATCCTTGGGCGGGATCACTTCTTCAGAACTGTCGGCTTCCTCAGCGTCATCGCCCTCGTCGACTTCATCGTCATCGATATCGTCGAGATCATCCGTATCAGACAGGTCGCCCGCATCATCAGGATCAACCTCAACGTTGAGGTGTTCAATTTCGCTTTCGTCCTCTTCGCCCGTACGGTCGACGCGGCGAACGGCCGCGAGCGTGTCGTCGGGCATGCGGATGAGGATGTTGCCCACCGTATTGCGGCCGCGTTCAGGCACTTCGCCCGCACGCGTACGTACCACTTTGCCGCCCGTGGAAAGCAGCATGATGTCGTCCTCAGGCTTCACGATAACGCCGCTCACCGGCGCGCCGTTCTTTTCAATCACACGAATAGCGATAACGCCCTTGCCGCCGCGGTTGCGCAGCGGATAGGCGGCAAGCGCCGTGCGTTTGCCGAAGCCGTGCTCGGTCGCAATGAGGAAGGCCTGCGTCATGTCGTTCGTCGAGGCGAGCGCCACCACGGACTCATCGGCCTTGACGCGCATGCCTCTCACGCCGTGAGCCGTGCGGCCCATGACGCGGATAGTCGATTCCTTAAAGTGCACGCAGCGGCCGTTGTCGGCCAAGAGGAAGACGTCGTCGTCGCCCGAAGTAATCGTGACGCCGACAAGTTTCTCGTCGCCCAAATTCGTCGCTCGGATGCCGCGGCGGGCGGAGCTGAATGCCGACAAAGGCGTACGACGCACCGTGCCTCGATCCGTGGCAAGGAACATGTAACGGTCTTCGGAAAACTCCTGAATCGGCAGAATAAAGCTGATCTTTTCGTTTTCTTCGAGCGGCAGCAGATTGACAATCGGGCGCCCGCGCGAGTTGGCCTTGCCTTCGGGCAGATCAAACACGTCGATGGCGTAGACCTGACCAGCCGTAGAGAAGCACAAGATGATGTCATGCGTGTTGGCCAGGAAGAAGGCCTCAATGACGTCGTCGCGCGTCGTCGCCTGCAGGTTGCGGCCCTTGCCGCCGCGCGACTGTGCGTTGTAATCAGCGAGTTCCTGACTCTTCACAAAGCCGTCGCGGGTGAGCGACACAACCATGTCGCGGCGCGGAATAAGGTCGCGCTTATTAAAGTTAGTATCTTCCGACAGGTCGATTGTTGAGCGACGCTCATCGCCATAGGCTTCACGGCAGGCAAGGAGCTCTTCCTTGATGATGGCTGTGACGCGTTCGGGCTTATGCAGAATGTCAATCAAGTCGAAGATCCGCTCCATCGTGGCAGCGTAGTCCGCGAGAATCTTCTCGCGCTCAAGCCCCGTCAAACGGCGCAGATTCATCGCCAGAATATTGTCAACCTGAACCTTCGTCAGATAGTAGAGGCCATCGGGCTGCAGACCGCGGCGCGGATCGAGCCCTTCGGGGTCTGCGTCCTTGCCGTATTCGGCAGCACGCCGAGTGATTTCTGCTGCAAAGCCGAGCGGCCAGCCGCGCCCCATCAGGGACTGCTGAGCCTCTTCAACCGTCTTCGCCGCGCGGATCAGACGGATGAATTCGTCAATATTGGCCAAAGCGATCGCCTGACCGGCAAGAATGTGACCGGCGCCGCGGCTCTTTTTCAGTCGGAAGATCGTGCGGCGCGTCACCACTTCGCGGCGGTGCTCAAGGAAGTACACGACCATCTGCTTCAAATTGAGGAGCATCGGCTGGCCGTCCACCAAGGCGACCATGTTCATGCCGAAGCTTTCCTGCATCTGCGTGTTCTTGAAGAGGTTATTGAGCACCACTTCGGGCATCGCGCCCTGCTTGAGATCGATCGCAATGCGGATCTGGCGGGTCGACTCGTCGCGCATTTCGGAAATGCCGTCGAGTTTTTTGTCGCGCCAGAGTTCGTGCATGCGTTCGTAGAGCACGCGCTTATTGACCATGTAGGGAATTTCGTCAACGACAATACGCGTGCGCGAATGGTCGCGACCGAATTCTTCGAGGTGCGTGCGTGCACGCATGATGACGCGGCCGCGGCCCGTACGGTAGCCCTCGTAGACGCCCGACAGTCCATAGACGATGCCGCCGGTGGGAAAGTCAGGCGCGGAGATCAGCGCAATGAGATCATCGACCGAGCAGTCCGGATGCTCAAGTGCATGAACGCAGGCGTCAATGGTTTCGCGCAGATTGTGCGGCGGAATATTCGTCGCCATACCCACTGCGATGCCCGAAGAGCCGTTCACCAACAATTCCGGCAGACGCGTCGGCAGAACAACCGGCTCCACTTCGGAGTTGTCGAAGTTGGGAACGAAGTCAACCGTGTCTTCATGCAGATCAGCGAGCATCTCCTCGGCGATCTTCATAAGCTTCACTTCCGTGTAGCGCATGGCCGCAGCGCTGTCGCCGTCGATCGACCCGAAGTTGCCCTGACCGTAGATGAGCGGATAACGCATCGAGAAGTCCTGCGCCATGCGCACGATCGTCTGATACGCCGCACTGTCGCCGTGCGGATGGAATTTACCGAGCACTTCACCCACCACACGGGCAGCCTTCTTCGTGGGCGAACTCCAGACGTTGCCGATTTCCTTCATCGCGTACAGCACGCGGCGATGAACGGGCTTCAACCCGTCACGAACGTCAGGAAGCGCACGTCCCACGATGACACTCATCGCGTAGTCAAGGTAGGACTGGCGCATCTCGGTTTCGAGCGAAACGGGGAGAAGTTCGTTGGCGATCGAATCGCCCGACGCGCCGTGGCGGCCCTCGCCGCCTTCGTCATCTTCACTCTCGTCTTCGGGCGCAGCATTCGTCTGGGCCGTCTGGGGGGCATCAGTCTGCACATCCGGGGTGTCTGTCGTCCGACGGTCTTCTGCCGCCGGTCCTTCAGCCTCTGCCTTCCCCGGGATCTCTTCGCCCTGAGTCTTCTTTTCTTCGTCCATTAACGGCACCTTGGTGAGTGTTCATCGACCGCAGATATTTCCCGCTTCTGAAAATCAACAGGCACAGAAAAAGCGTGCCGACGCCGACTGAAGAGGATGCGGATCGATCCGAAACGGGTTATTTTAACAGGTTGATCCGACGCGTCTCAAAAGCCTAAAAGACGCTAATGGTTCAATATTCTGCACAGATTTCAACTTTCGACATACTCCTTTCAGCCGTCCCACCATGGAACTTATCGACACCCTCATTGAAGCCCGCTGGATCATTCCGATCGTCCCCAAGGGCGTGATTCTTGAAAACTCCGCCCTGGCCGTCAATGCCGGACGTATCGTCGACATCCTGCCGATTGAGACGGCCGAAAAAACGTATCAAGCACAACAAGTCTTCCGTTTCCCGACAAGTGCTTTGCTGCCTGGGTTCGTAAATCTGCATTCACACGCAGCCATGAACCTCGTCCGCGGACTGGGTGCCGATCTTCCTTTGATGGATTGGCTCACCAAAGAGATCTGGCCGGCTGAAGGCAAGCTCATGAGCCCGGAATTCGTGGCCGAAGGCTCTTGGCTCGCCGGGCTCGAAATGGCCGCGGGCGGCGTCACGACAACGTCCGACCATTATTTCTTCCCGAAATCCGCTGCCGAGGGGCTCCTTCGTGCCGGTCTGCGCTGCGCGGTTTCCGGCATCGTTATCGGTTTCCCTTCAGCGTGGGCGAAAAACGACACTGAATACTTGTCGCTTTCCGAAGCACTGATTCAAGAGTACGAAGGCGACCCCTTCGTGCACACCACCATTGCGCCGCACGCACCCTACACTGTGAACGATGCAGCCTTGAAACGCTGCGCAGAGATTTCTGACAAGTACGGCGTGCCGATTCACATGCATGTCAATGAAACGGCTGTTGAAGTCTCCGACAGTCTGCGCGACCACCACGAACGTCCGATCGACCGTCTGGAACGCTTAGGTCTGCTTAACGAACGCCTGATCGCCGTGCACAGCGTACATGCGAGCGACGAAGACATCACTAAGATGGCTGCTGCACACGCCTCGGTCTGCCACTGCCCATGCTCAAACCTCAAACTCGCCTCCGGTTTTGCTCCGATTGCGAAGTTCCTCAAGGCGGGCATCAACCTCGGCATTGGCACCGACGGCGCAGCGAGCAACGACAAACTCGACATGCTCGGTGAAACGCGTCTGGCCGCCATGCTGGCCAAAGCCGTCGCTCAGGATCCGACCGCCGCTCCGGTCTTTGCCATGCTGGAAGCCGCAACCTTGGGCGGCGCGCGTGCACTTCGCTGGGACGCTGATATCGGCTCACTCGAAATCGGCAAGGCCGCCGACCTCTTCGCCATTGACCTCGGCACCCCCGAGTCGCTACCGGTGGCAGACCCTGCCGCACAGATCCTCTATTCTGCCGGCCGAGAATGCATCACCCACACCTGGGTTGACGGCCGTCTGATTATGGAAAAACACGCTCGCGCCGCCTATCCGCAGACCGATGCACTCGCTGCGGCAGCACTCTGTGCCCAAAAGTGGCAAAGCCGCCTCAAGAACTAACTTTGAAAACGATAGAGATCTGCAGTGAGCCCCTCGCAGATCTCTATCAAATTCCTATAATGGACGAGTAAAAGTCGGTGGCGATTGTTTACTGCCGACTGCCGATTAATGCAACCCATTTTTGGATGAACCCTCGTTGCCGTCTACTTCAAAAGCAGGACAGGCAGCTGTTCTCGTCCCATCTTCAAAGGAAACTAATATGAAGTCCTCGAAGCTCTGCGGCATCGCTGCCGCTCTTTTGCTCGCCGCTACCGGTGCTTCCGCCGCCGACGCTGTGAATCCCTATGTTCACTCTTCCTCCGGTCAGGTCGTGAAGAACAGCACGGATCTTTGCTGGCGTACCGGCTTCTGGACTCCGGCTCTCGCCGAAGCCATGGGTATTGACGGCGCTGGCTGCGCTTGCGATGCCGACATCCTCGACAAGAAGGCCTGCACGGCTGTTGAAGCCCCGGCTCCTCAGCAGAAGTCCGCTGAAAAGGTCACCTTCTCGGCTGATACGCTCTTCAACTTTGACAAAGCCACGCTCAAGGACGAAGGCCGTGCGGTTCTCGATGACCTCGTCTCCCGCGTTGCCGGCGTTGATCTCGAAGTCATCCTGACGACCGGCTACGCTGACCGCATCGGCTCCGACGCATACAACCTGAAGCTTTCGCAGCGTCGTGCCGACGCCGTGAAGGCCTACCTCGTCCAGAAGGGCGTTGACGCCGCGCTCATCAAGAGCGAAGGCAAGGGTGAAGCTGATCCGGTCGTGAACTGCCCGAACCCGTCCAAGGCCGGCCAGGTCAAGACGTTCAAGGAACTCGTGCAGTGCCTGCAGCCCAACCGCCGCGCCGTGGTTGAAGTTGTCGGCACCCGCCCGGCCAACTAATGCTTTTCCCACGACTGCATTCTCAGTCGTAGCATAAAAGCAACACCCCCACCCCACAAGGATGGGGGTTTTCCTTTATATGGAGTGCCGCATGACTCAACGCCTATTCCTCTTTGACCTTGATGGAACGCTTGTCGACTCCGCGCCTGACTTAGCCGGTGCTATGAATGAAATGTTGGCCGCCCGAGGACTTCCGGAGCGGCCGCTTGAAGAGCTTCGTGAACCATCAGGACACGGCGGCCCAGCGCTGCTTAAGGCCGCTTTTGGAATGGAGCGCACCGATCCTCGTTTTGAAGCGATGCGGCAGGAATTTCTCGAGCGATACGCCGCGCGCGCCACCCGATCTTCAACGCTTTACCCGAACGTTGTCCAAATGCTCGACCGCCTCACTGCGGCCGGCGTAAAGCTCGGTGTTGTGACTAATAAGCCACAAGGATTGGCCGAAATCGTCTGCGAGCACCTCGGTCTTACGCCCCGAATGACAGTCGTTGTAGGACTTGGTCCTGCGGGCACGGCCTTGAAACCGAAACCTGATTCACTGATTTACGCCTTGAAGCTCGCCGGCGCAAAGGCGGCCGATGCGCTTTATGCCGGTGACAGCAACTCGGATGGTTTGGCGTGCCAACCCATTGGACTGCCAGCTGCCTGGGTAAGCTGGGGCTGCCAAAAGACTCCGCCCGACTCAGGCATCTTTGACTACATCGCCGACGACCCCGCTCAATTAGTGGAATGGGCCTTGTTTCGATGAAGTATCCATTTGCAAGGTGCGACGCCATTCGTCGTCAGAACTGCGTATAATCCCTTTCGGCTCGGGGGCGCCTTGGTTTCGACAGGGACGCGGACGCCGTACGGGGCATGCCGAGGTGCAGTCACCTCGTAAATCCGCTGCAAACTTATAAACGCCAACAACAAGCGTTTCGCTCTCGCGGCTTAATCCCGCGGGATGCTGCACTGATTTGACTTTGGGTCAGGCCGGGTAACCGGCAGCAGCATCAAATCACAAAGCCTAGGGCCCGCAGCTGTCTCCGACGCGTTCCCGAAATCTAGGGGGCTGGGCAGCGGTTGGCCCGCCGGTCGGCAAAGCCGCTGCTAAGACCTAAATCATCCGGCTATGCATGTAGAACCGACGGAAAAAGGTTTCTGGACGCGGGTTCAACTCCCGCCGCCTCCACCATCCTCCCTTGTGCCACAGGCAAAGGCAATGGGTTGCGCGATTTTCCATACACTTTTCCATACACCGCGCAGAGACATGAAAGCCCCAAGCTCACGCTCGGGGCTTTTTCGTCAAGGGGTGAAAATGCTCAGCGCAGCGCCGCCAGCGCGTCCTTGTCTACCGCAAGCCTTTGAGCCAGTCCCGCGCCTCGCTCAAGAAGCGCTGCGCATCGTCCGACCAGCTCCGCACCTCGGGCAAGCTGCTTTCTTTCAGCTGCGCAGGTACTGGCACCGGCTCCGGACAGCTTACGGCGGGCGGCGTCGGCTTCACTGCGCACCCGCTCAGCATCAGACCGCAGGTCAGCAGACTCAGCCAGCGCACGGTCGCGCTCCTCCCACGCGGCGGCCAGCGCAGCCGTTGCACTCCTCTCTTTCTCACGGTACTTCTCCTCGAGCGCCTGCGCGCGCTCTGCGTAGTCCTGTTTCAGCTCCGCGATCTCCCGGCCATAGACCTCGGACGCGACCTCGTAGCCGGCCCAGAAGGCTGCCACGGCGATGGCCAGCACGCCGACCGTATGGATGCCAGTGCTGCTCATTTCAGTGCCCCCAGGATCATCAGCAGGCTCCCGATGAATTCGCCTGCGAAGGAATGCGAGAAGGCGAAGATCAGAAGCCCTAACAGGAAAATGTCAGCGCCGCACATGGTCAACCCACGTCCGTGGCGCTCTCCCCAAGGAAGAGCGCGCGCTCGGCCTGACGCCGACGAGTCAAGCCAGGCACACGCTTGCCGCCGGCACGATCACAATCCAAGAACTCGAGAGCGGCCCCCTCGATGTCGCCCGAATTGAGCTTGTAAAGAAGCTTCGGACACCCGGTGATGACGCCATAGCTTCCCAAGTTGAAGGCCAATGAGATCAATGCAATGTACTGTCCTTTCGTCACGTCGTGATTGATGTACCGAGACAAGTCATCTGCGACTTTCCTGATGTCTGACGCAAGCCACTCGTCCGCCTGAGCATCGGAAATCGTCAGACCTTCATGAACCTCAGGGCCGGTATGGCCCACACCGATCGTCCACACGCCGGCGGAACACCGATAAGCAACCAGACGCCGGCCTTCGAAATCTTCGATGAACTGCGTCGCACACGACGCCGGCCAATCACGAAAAGCACGCTTCTCATCAATCATGATCTTTTTCCTTTACTGCGGTTAATCCGCGTTTTGACAGCTCTTCTTCGGCGCGAGCTTCAATGCGTTCGTTGAGGGTGCTGACGAGTCGACGGAGCACCGGCGGAACTGCACCACCGAGGCCTCCGCGTTCCAAGGTCTCAATGATCGAGCCGAACTCACCGGCAGCGTAGGCGCAGATGGTGATGCTTTGAAAAATCTGAAAGTGGATGACGGGCGCGAAGACTTCGTCGAGCCCATGGGCGAGTGCTACGATGGCGAACATCAGTGCCTTCTTCAGGATGCCCAGAAAATTCTTATGGCTCGACCACTGCCCTTGAAGCACGGCTATGCCTGTGCCAAGGAAGAAGTCCGTCACAGTGAAGATGACAAGCCACCAGAGCAACGGCCCTACGTCGCCGAAGGCGAATGACAGGGCGCCGCCCAGCACACCGCCTGCGGTCAGCATGACTCTCTCCGCTCCTTGAGGAATGAGGTTCTGCAGGGTTGTCAGCATGATTGAAAAGAAAGGGGACGACTGGATCGCCCCCTGCGTGGTTAACGATCCATTGCTAGAACCGTGCGGATGTGCTTGATGCACTCCCACGCTTCACAAAGATCTTCCAGGTTCTGGGATGTCAGGCTGTAGTGACCGTCCCGAGCGTCGTCGAGGATCTTGTCGATCTTCTCCAGAAGCTCTTCTTCGGTGCGCTCACCCTGCATCTTTCGCATGTCCTTCAAGTCCATGACTTTCTCCTTAGTCGACCGCGTGTCTCTTTGCGATCTCAAGGAGCGCGTCGATGTCCGCCTTGTCGACCATGTAGCCGCTAAGCTCCACCTTGCCACCGGCCTCTTCGAGCGCGGCGTAGGCGGCCGCGGATGCACGGTCAAGATCAACCTTCCCTTCGTCCACGATGCCGAGCATCTTGAGCGTCGGCAGGGACTGCTCGACACGCACCGCTACGGCGTCGCGGATGTAGGGGGATACGAAGCCGATGCCAAACTTCAGGAGCCCGGTGGGTGCCTTCGGCATGACCACCGTGGTGATGAATTCGCTGGCAATCGTCGGTATCTGGGAGACTTCAACGTTCATGACGCGCTCCTACCGGTTACTGCTGCGCCGTCGTGCGGGCGGGATTGGAGACCGTCACCTGAGTCGCGCCTTCGGGAGACGTCCACTCGTTGTAACGGGGCATCGGCTGCGGGCAGATCGCGCCAAGCGGCACGACCTCCTTCGTGATGGCGTTGACACGAGCCTTGAGACAGCCGACCTCGGTGGCCAGATTGTTGAGGCCGCATGCACAGTCGGAGGCAACACGGTCGATCTTCTGCGTGATGATCTGTTCGCGCAGCTGAGCCTTTTCAGCTTCGCACTTCTGCTGTGCTTCGAGCACCGCCACGCGTTCGCGATTGGCCGCGGACTCCTGCGCAATTGGCGTGATGTAGGCATACATCTCGTCTCGAAGCGTCTTGTTGTCAGCAAGCGTCTGCTTGTAGACTGCCGCGTCCTGATTGTCGCTGTAGCGCATGGCCGTCAGTTCCGCGATCTTTGCGTCCTTTTCGGCGAGAGCGTTAAGCGCCTGGCCAAGCTGAGCGTTCTGACAACCGCCGCCCAACAGACCGCCGAGAAGGCCGCCACCGTTCCCGTTGGCGTTGAGAAGCCCCAAAGCAGTACCGGCGATACCGAGTCCAAGGCCGCTTCCTGCGACACCCTTGCTTGCGAATTCACCCATGGCAAATCCTCCATTCAAATTGCACGAAGCGTCGGCTCGAAAAGAGCTTCCTCCCCTCGTGCAAACCCAGTATCTCGCACATCAGAACTCACACGCGCACACAAAAAGCTCCCCCGAGCTTTCACCCGAGGGAGTCGTTGTTGATTTGTTTGTATATGGGTTACGTGCTCGCCTTCGCAGGAATGAAGCCTGCGTAGACACCCAGTTCACCCTTCGCCGCTATTTGTACGGTTTCTCCTTTTCTTACGGGGACCGTCACTTTTGCTATGCCGTATGAGTGAACCGAAGTAGAGCCAGTCGTACACGACACCTCTGCCACACCCCCGCCCGCCTCACCCGCGTGAGTCTCGCCACTAACGAAAACAAACCCATCAGCAGGAGCAACGTACTCGTTCCACCATTGCTCGGCGACAACAGGGATATCGATCTTTTGACTGGACGGGAAGGCGTTCATTGCCGATGCCTTGCCGAATGCTCGGAGGAGATCCTTATTCATAAGAAGCACCTCCGAAGCAAACGTTAAGAGCCGATGTATGGGTAAAAGCGGATGTGCGCCTTAATGTTCTGAGCGGCTCCATCAATCCCTGTGTACCAGTGAATCGTTTCGCCCTTTCGGCAAGGAGTCTCAAGAACCGGCCACGTCTGCCCGTAGCTCCCAACGAACCCACAGTCGAGCTGATCTCGTCGAACCGTGAGGTTGTAGTAGGCGTAGCCTTCAGCGGGTTCACACTGAATAACGAACACGCCGTCGCTCGGAGGGACGTAACTATTTGCATTGGCGTTCTCATATCCCGTCGGGAAGGAGAGATCTGTTGCAATATAGCGCCCTGCGACGACGCTCTTGTGCGATCCGCGATAGGCGTCAAGACACGAGCTAAGCAGTTTCTTAAGCATGGCACAACCCTCCAAAAGAGCTGTGCCACAGGGCTTTTAGCCCCCCTACAAGCTTAAGCATCTCAACTGTTATGTTGGTCAACCGCGCCCCATAGCATGCTACTTTTTCGCCTTTCGTGCCCTTGCAGTTTATCGAGACGGCCTCTCCGCTCGGAGACGCGCCAGTTGCACCACCGCTCAAGATAGCGGCACGAAGTTGATCCTTGATACTCATGCCGCTACCTCCATGCGAGCGTTGTTACTGGCTACCGAGAGAAGGAACGAAGTAGGCCTCCCCTCGCTTGAGCCCGCCCCCCCCCAAAATGCGTAGTAAAGCTTCTGGCCACGGGTACAAGGTATCGTCGCTTTCCCCCACGAGGCGGCGGCGTTCGATGAAAGCTGCTGTAAGGAGTAATCGATACGGAGCTCCACCGTAACGCTAGCGGAGCCCTCAGCCCATACGGTGACATAGCCGTCTGCGGGCGCGATGTATTGGTGAGTCCCTTCGACTGTCGATGGGCCGACAGTCTCGATGACGACGGTGCGTTGTGCAGATGGGAAAGCCAGTCTGCTGCTTGCTTTACCGAAGTTTCGGAGGCAGTCTTTAAGCGCAGGCATAGACCACCTCCTTTCTCGAAAATAGCTGAGAGAGTAGGGCAGTTAACCCCCCGATAGCTTTAACGAACCGCAGCCAACCGACCGCGTCAGTAGATTCTACGGTGATGTTCACGCTATCCCCCTTTCTTCCGTAGATATACAAAGTCGAGAATGATTCGCCGGCATTGCTTCGACTCTGTGCAGCCAGACCGTTGCATTCAAGCCCCGTCCAAACATTCAGCGGAGTACGAGCACACAAGCCAACGTAGCCAGTTTCAGGAAGCACGTACTTAACCGTTCCTGCTTTTGCGACCCCTATCAGGTCGACCGCATTACCACCTGCTACAGGAGCAACAGAACCAAGCCGAAGCGTCTCCGCCCTGAGCAAGTCCTTCACAGTTGCCATCAGAACCCCCTGTACATGGTTGCCTGCGCGGCACGAGCATCAGCCTTCTGGCCGCACTCATATGCGATGCAAGCGGGAATCGTCGGATACTCGACGAAAGGAAAGCCCGCGACCGTCGGCAGGTCACGAAGAGCCTCACGATACGCCAGCACGTCTGCACGCTCCTCATCAGTCAGAGCCTCACGAGAAGCCTTCGCAGACTTCTTGACCGTCATGTCCTGCATCTTGATGTAGTCGTCCGTGTCAGAGAGGCGAGCATTGCGCTCGGCTCGAACTTCGGCTGCATATCGCTCGGTGACAAACGTGTCGTCATTCTCGGGCAGAGAAGCGGCGGCGTAGTAACCGCCATCAGCAGAGCGGAAGAGTTCACCCGGACGTTCCTTCGCAGTCACCCACGTCAGCACACGACCATCAATCTCTTCGTCCTTGCACTCATACCCATTGGCACGAGCCCACTCAAGATCGAGCGGATCAACGAAGCAATGGACAAACGAACTATTAGAGTGCGCCGCCACTTTGCCATTGCGATCCATCACCACAAAGCCGCCCACAGGCGAGGCCATGGCCTCATTCAGATACTCGGCCTTCACTTCAGATAACGTTTTCACGCTTCCTCCTTATGCGGGAACCTGCCCGCCGAATTCGACAATCAATTCCTTGAGAGCAGTCTCAAACTCGGACGTATCAACCTTCTGTGCGAGGCCCGCGGTGTAGGTCGACCTATCCACCTTCTGTGCGAGGCCCGCGGTGAGATCGGCAACCATAGCCACCTCAAAGCCTCCGGGCGTAGATCCGTCCATCAGGTGAATCTTCCACTTGGACGTATCCACCACGAGCTGTTTCGGAATGCCTGTGTAGACCTTGACTTTCTCTGTCGTATCGCCCATCTGGGCGAATCGCGTCGGTTTCGTAGCCATTACGTCGTGCTCCCTAAATCAATGTCGCCCTCAAAGTCGGCGATCGTTATCTTGTCCTTGGCGGACAGTGCACCCAGCGTAGGCTTGCCGGTGATGCCCGCCCACGTCGTAGTGCCAGCGGGCCCCGTCGGGCCTCGTTCACCTTGGGTGCCCTGATCGCCCTTCGGCCCCTTGATGTCGCCGCAGTCGACCCACGCACTCCCGCTCCACGAGTAGAGGCGCGAGCCGACCATGTAGGCGTCGCCGAGCGTTCCGGCCGGGTGCTGCTCCTGCAGCTCTTCGAGGGACGGAAAGCTGCCCTTGATCGCAAGTGCTGCGCCGGTTTCGCCCTTCGGCCCCTGCGGGCCCCGGACGTTTGCAAGCCTCGCCCCGACCGTGAACGTGCTTGCCGCGAGCGACGCGATCTGGAAGACCTCCCCTTCGGGATCAATCACCGTGTCGCCGACCTTCACGTTGGTAGAAGGCGTGAGCGTGGCGAGCGCGGCCGTGCCGTTGGCACTCATGTTTGCCGATGTCAGGCGTACTGCGAACGCGGCTACCTTGGCGGACTGTGCAGCGGCCTGAGCGGACGTTGCGGCCTCACTGGTCTTCGTGCCTGCCTCCGTCGCCTTGGTCGTCGCAGTGGCTGCCGCGGTCTCGGACTTTTTCGCCTGCGTCTCTGCATACGTTGCATAGTGGAGCGCTGAGTAGAGGCCGCCGTCGACAGCCGCCCCCGTCTTGCTTGCCCATGCCTTTGCGGTCGTCGAGGCTGTATCGGCTCCTGCCTTCGCAGTCTCGGCCGCCTTCTGCGCGCTCGATGCGGCGGTAGCCGACTTGGCTGCGGCATCGGCCTGCGCCTTTGCGTTGGCCGTTTGAGCAGCGCCGGCTGCGTTGACGGCGGCAACCTGTGTCGTGCCCGCAGCGTTCACCTTCGACACGTTTGACGTGCCAGCACTCGCCACCAAGCCGACCTGCCTGGTTCCTTCGGCCGCCACGGCGGACTTCTGCGAGGAGCCTTCCTGCGTGATCTGGTTGACAGCAGTGGAGCCCGCGTCCTGCACAGCAGTCACCTGTGTGCCGCCCTCCGACCGGACGCTCCTCACACCCGCCGCAGTCGCGTCCTTCACCTCCTGTAGGAGCCCTCCAGTGGAGCTTTCAGACTGCGCGGCCTTCTCGGCGTAGTACTTCGCACCATAGAGCTCGCTCTCCACCGGAGCCGTCGTCTGCGTGGCCCACTTCTTTGCGAGAGCATTACTTGCATCAGCGCCGGCCCTCGCCTCGAGCGCGGATGCTTTGGCGGCCTCTGCACTCTTCTGCGCCGCTTCGGATAGACGGACGTTTTCGGTAGTCGTCTCAACGGCATTCACAGCCGTCTCAAGATCGCCGCGATCAATAGCGCCGGCCACCTTGTTCACGTCCTCGATGTTGATCGCCACCGTGTGGATGTTGCCGTTGACCACTTCGATGTCGCCAACGATCTCATCTGTCGTGGAGCCGCAGTCCCAGTCGCCGTCGCCTACTACCTTGCCAACAAGGTCGGTCGCCACAGTCTCAACGTAGGGCATGCCGCCGGATACCTTCACGACATCCTCGATCTTCTCTGCCACTTTGGAGACTTCGTAGGCCTTGCCGGCAACCTCGACGACTTCATCCTTGATGCCGGCGACGGTCTTCACGTCCTCAATAGCTGTACCCGTCGCCACCACCGGCACGATGTTGCCGGCCACGGTCTTGATCTCGTCCTTGACCGGGACGAGGATGGTGGCAGCTTCGGCGTAGGCCTTCGTCTGCCCCTCGGATTTCTTCGCCTCTTCGGCGGACCGCTGGGCGGCATCAGCGAACTGTCGGGCGTCGTCTTGGGCGGCGAGGAGCTTTTCGATCATTTCCTCGGGCGTCGTCGAGGACGTAGCCGGGACCTTAAGCGTGCGCCCTGTCTGCTCGACGAGTTGCTGAATCTGAACAACGATGCGGTCTAGGCCCTCATTGATGATCTCGGGAGGAAATCTAGAGTAGTTGGTGAGCTGAGTTTCCTGCGTGTATGCGAGAGCGGAGCCGATGACGAGAATCTGGCCTGCCGCGAGGCCATTCGTGAGCGTGACTGAGCCGCCAGGCGCAGCATCCTGATCCGAATTCATGGTCACGGAGTAGTCCGTGCCGTAGGACAAATTCACTGCGGCCTCAAGATCAGAGAAGGAAGTCGCAACGTAGACATCCGTCTCCTCGAAGATCTTGAAGCTGAAAGAGAAAGTTTTGAGGCCTGCGCCAGTGTAAGGCCCAGCGAGGCGCTTGACGTAGTCAATCATGAGAACGGCTCCAATTGGAGCCATTCTGGATGACGAAAGTCGCGGAGTGCGCAGGGCTACTCAGGAGCATTCGCCACGCGAGGCATGCGCTTTGGCACAATCTCTGTCGGAGCCCACCAGTACTCCTGCCCGGTGTGCTTCGGGCCCCACGATTCGATGCGCGCGAGGTAGCCAGGAGACGATGCTTCCATCATGTCGTTGTAGACCGCGCGGTCGATGATGCCCTTCAGATACCAGAGGTTCACAAACGGCATATGCGAACGCGCGAAGCGCAGCGCCTTCGCATCAGACTTGGTTTGCCGGTTGTAGAGGCCATTGGCCAGACTGCCGCGCCAGTCGTTGTAGTAACTCTTGCCCACGTCCCATGCATCGAGCACAGTGCCCGTCACGGGGCCCATGAATTTGAGCCAGTTTGGCGAGCCGTAGGTGTTCTCCCCGTCCATGCCGGCAACGATGAGATCAGCCAGGAAGCCCGCACCGCCGCCAACAGACATTGCCTGCATCCAGTAGTCCGCAGAAGTTGGATCTTGCAAATCCCGGCCGGAAGCCAGCGCGCGAAGCTGAACGGAGATTGCCCCGGCCATCGTCGTTGTTGTGAAGATCAGAGCTGCGTACTTTGCGCGGGAGACGCTGCCTTCTGTCTGAGCGATGTCAGACATGCGCTCAAGGTGCCGCCGCATGAAGCCAATAGGAAAGGACTTGAAGAGGAGCAGGCCTCTCACGGCTTCGCCGGCAAAGGTGCCTCTCGGCCCAGCGATATTGCTGAGCGCCCGTGTGCCCAGATCAGGAGCAAGGGAAGCAAGGCCCGATTCCTCTCTCAGCACGGCCAGGTAAGACGTGACCGCATGCTCCATATCGCGAGCCGTTGGAGCTCCATTCGGGACGAGCTTGACGAGCCGCTGCTTATCCGTGCTGAGCGCGTCTATATCCACATTGCGAATGTCCTCTCGCGTCAGGAAACCTGCGCCGCGAATCTTGTAGGGCTTCGCCTCCTGCCAGAGAATCCAGTCCATCTCATTGACGCCGCAGCGTTCAAAAACGCGCCGCTGATACGGCGTCAGATTGCTCCAGTCTGTCTTGACGAGCCAGGACATCATGCCCATGTAGTTAATCATCTCTGCCCGGCGCACGCCATTCGTGAAGGCATCAAGGAGCGAATATTTCATCGTCGCGGACGCGAGCTTGCCCGTCCATCCGCTGCCGACATTCTGAAGCCCCCAGCGCGAGCAGGCCGATGAGAGCGCATCGGCCATGATGCCGCCGCGGACGGCAAGGTCACGCGCCTCGGAGCCCCAAGCCGCAATGAGATTCCTTGTCGCCGTCCAAGCAGGGATGCCCATCAGGCGAGCCGTCGAATAGTAGGTCGGAATGTCGGAGACAGAAGAAAGGAAGGTTGATCCGAGCTTGGTAGCCACCTCGAGATTGCGCATACCGCCGGAGATGTTGGCCAGCGCCGCCCGGGAGGCGTCAACAGAGGCCGCACTGCCATTGAGCACGCTCCATTCGGTATCAATGTAGTGCTCGCTCAGGCCGGCTTTCATGGTCTGGACAATGCCCGGCCGCCCCTGCATCTTCGCATTGATCTGATCCGCCTCAGCCTTGGCCATGCGCTTCATTGCCGCGTAGGTTGCATTAGGGTTCGGGCCCAGTGACCTCATGAGCTCAGCATCCTTGGCAGAGCGCCTGAGCGAACCTCTCATCAGATCAAAGACCGTGCCTTGCCCAAAGGTTCGTTGATACTGAAGCCAGCTGCTCGCGTCCTTGAAATGGAGCCCTCGGTGCAAGTCGCCTCGGTTCGCACGGGATGCCGACGGCCCGGCCACAGTCGAAACCTCGAAGTCACTATTTGCGCCGTCTGAGCAAATCGTGTCAAAGGCACGCCCCAGCATCTCGATGAAGTCCTGATCCGACATGGGATCACCATTCAGATCAATGTACTTTGAGCGGTCAATCAGAGGCTCTATGAATTGCACCCAGGCCGCGCGGTTCGCGTCGTAGGATGATGGTGCATCTCGTATCCAGCGCTCAACGTCATTTGCGAAGCGCCTGAGCTTGCCTTGACCGGCCAGAACCTCAACCGCATGAGACATCAGCCTCGTGTCGTGAGTCTGCGGTATGTAATGGTCAAGCTTGACGATGTTGCCGCCCTCAGCGTTATAGCGGTCAATGCCGGCATCGTCCTGCCGTTTCCATTCGGCAGCAACGTACTTTGCAATCTGACTGCCTGAATCTTCTCCGAAGACCTCTTTTGTCACGGCCTCCTCGAAATTCAGATCCGTGAAGAGCCCGGTGATGCCTTTCTGTTTGCCGTCAATCGCAACGAGAAAGTCATTGTCTGCCTCAGACTGAGCGCCGATCACGCGACGGTCAATCTCACTGAGCACCTGCCCGGCCGCAGAGTATCCGTGATAGCCGCGCTTGCGCTGAAAGGCCAGCGAACGTTCGACATTCGCCTGAGCGAGCACGGACAAGTAAGCACGCTGTCGGATCTTCTTTGCCTCAGCCTTGAGCGTCTCCTGATAGAGCTTCGTCGCAGCGTCAACACGCTGCTGATGCGACATCCCCCGCCATGCGTCTGGATCAGCCGCCCGAGCGCGGAGCATGCCCGCCCGGATGCCGGCCAGAATCTCATGCCCCTCACTCGGCGTGATTTCGCGCCCCAGCGCGAGAGACGTGCGCTGAAGGCACTCTTTGCGCATCTGAATTTGCTGGACGTTCGCCATCATCAGACTCCATTGTTGACCAGTGCGCAGATCTCAGCGACAGGCAACGCCTTGTCCGCCATGTCCTCGACCTGCTTGGCGTGTTCTTCTTCCCGAGCCAGGAGCTCAGCAGCGGTGATCGTCGTCCCTTGGTCATCGAGCTGGACGCGCATGTCCGGGTTGTCCTGCAATACCATCTGCACCCGCGCGCGCTCTCCCGTCATCTCCGCATCGCTAGAGGCAAAGAGGTCAAGCGACTCCTGCACAATCTTGGCCTCGCGAGCCTCCTCGACCTTCTCGACCACACGCGCCGCTTCGTCCGCAGTGGCGATCGGCTCGCCCAGCTCGTCCATGAATGAAGCCTGCTGCGGAGTCGCCTCAGGCTCATTGAAGAGGCCAAGCGAATCCTGCGGAGCGGGTTCATCGCCACCAAACAGATCGGGAGAGGCATCCTGCGCAGCGGCATTCTGCTCAGGAACAGTAGCGCCGGTGTTGACAGGCGCATCGGGTTCGCTGATACTGTTCTCAGATGAAGGCTGTTGTGGCCCAGTCAAGCCTCGGGTGCGCGGTTCGGCAGACGTGCCGGACTGTAGGCGACTAGTATGGTTCTTGTCCCACAGCAGCCTTCTGTCTTTCAAATAGCGATCTTTAGCTACAGCGGCCACGCTCCCCACACGATATATGCCCGAAACCTCTTGAAATTCGTTGTAGAGAATTCCTTTTCTCAAAACGCCATTCTCGTTGAGTGTTATCGGGCGCACCAGAACGATCTGCCCTTCCTTCACACCCGCGTAAATCTGAGTGTAGTTGCGAGCAATATCTACAATCGCCTGAGAAACTGTTTCGTATCCAGCTTTCTCAAGGTCAGCCAGATGTCGCTCCAAATGACCGTTGTTAAGCGTTTCCTCTTGCAGACGAACTGGCAGGGGCTTCACGCCAGCGATGCCTTCTGGCAAAACGGTCAAATTCGGGTCGCCATTGATGCCTAAGACACGATGAACTTTCCCGTCCGGAGTGCGTGCAACCTCGATAAGTTCCATTCGCGGAACCGGCTCAATCGGCACACCCGTGAAGGTTTCTGTCGCAGCGTGCGCGAGCTCCGGCCCCGACTTGATCTGCTCAGTCCTGTCGGCCTTGGCAACTCCTGAGAGCGTGCTCATATCCTTGAAGGCGCGCTCGTTGACCTCCACACCCGTGATCCGGCCGAACTCGCGAGCCATGTCCACGCGCGTGAGTTCGGGCGGAGGTCCGAACATGCCCTCACCCTGAGCAATGCTGTCAAGGTTCGCCCGTGCGAATTCCGTGAGCTGAGTGAAGGCGTCCACGATGCCGCGCACGCCGCCTTTCTCGCGTTCGTTCTTTGCGAGGAAGTCAAGGAACAGCTGCGCCTCAGCGGAGCGATCCAGCGATGACTGCGCAGCCAGCTCAGCGAGATTCACCTTCTGGCCGGATGCGCGCATGCTCTGGAACTCATTGAGCACCTCAGCAATGGCCGGCCGGAAATCTGCTGCGCCGCCGCCCTCAAGCGAGAGCACGCGCGGAGCCAGCGTCCTCAGCGCCCTCAAGAGCTGAGCCACGCCAGGCGTCGCGTTCGAGCTGTCAAGCAGGGACGTGAGACCGGGAGCTTTATAGGCCGCCTGGAAGATAGCTCGATCCAAGCGCTGCGCAGCGGCATCAGTCGGCACACCGTTGACAATCAGCTGCCCGCGCTCAGCTTCTGGAAGCAGCGCGACAAACTGCCGAATGCTTTCCGGAGAAACATTGCCGTCCTCAGTGAAGGCCAGCTGAGAGAGGTCAATGCGTGTGCTGTCCTGAATGGCCGTCTCAAGGTAATTGAGCTCGGCCGTCGTGCGCTGATTCGAGCGGTCTCCAATGTCGGCCGGCAGATCACTCTCGCGCACCAGGCGCACGAGGATCGGCTTGCTCATGCTGCGGATCACGTCAGGCGAGATGCCGTGCGCCGGGTCGGCCTCGAACTCCGCCCGGTAGCGGTCAGCCGTGCCGCGCACATAGGCCTCGCCCAGAGCGGTCACGCGCCCGTTGCCGGCAATCGCTTTCGGGACGAGCTCATCAGTCTGAGCGCCGTAGAGCAGGTTCGGCGTGCCGTCAATGGCATTCGACGTGAGCACCGTGTCCGCATCGACCACGGCATATTGCACCTGATAGCGTTCACCCTTGGCGTCAACCATGACCGAGAGCCGCCCGCGCTGAGCTTCCGGAATTGAGCTTGAATCCGTGACGACGGGAGCGCCCTCACTGAGCAGATGCGAAGTCGCGACGCGGAGATAGTCCGGATCGGCCGCAATGGCGTTCATCTGACTGACAGATTCTTTGGAAGATCTGTCACGGTTCTGGATGACTGCGCCCTCAGAGGCTGCGAGCTTGGAAAGCCGCTCAAGCGATGCCTTTCGAATCGCCTCAATCTTCTCTGGATCCACCGCCTCAGGCGAAACCTTCACCGGCTTTTTCTCGCGAATCTGCCGGTCAGCCGTTGACTGAGCTTTCCGCGCGCGCTCTACCGCAGCGCCGTTCGTCTGATCCACCGGGAGATTCGCAGTGTTGGCCGTCTCCTGCGACCGGATGCGCGCCGCGTCCTCGACCTCCACATCCTTGACCTGCGGCCCATTGCCGCCGTTAGTGACGTAGGTTGCAGGCTCACTTGTCGCAGGAGCAGATTCACCGGCCGCGACAGTCTCCGCTGACGCAGAAGCACCGCCCGGCCTGCGCAGCGCGGGAACCGTACCGGCAGCGCCGCCCAGCACCACGCCCAGCGCGAGATTCAGCGGATCAGTTGGATCGTACTGCTCAGCCGCTTTCGAGTAATCTGCCTGCCGGAGAATCGTCTGAATTGTGGCCTGCTCATTGACGTTGGAGAATCCGCCAAGCGCTGCGCCCGTACCCGCGCCGGTTGCGAGTCTGACACCCGTTCTCGTCGAATTCGCAACGAATGCACCCGGAACAGCCGCCCAGAAAGCGTTAGAGATGCCCGAGAAGACGCCTGCCTTTTGCGCGGTTGACTTGTCTACGCCCTCCTCAAGCAGGTGCTGCGTCTCACCCACGCCGAATGTCGTTCCCACTAAGACCGCAGTCGTTGCGACATTGCCCCAGCCCGGAAAGAGGCTTCCCACCGTCTGCGCGAGTCCGTATTTAGTGAGGCCGTTCGTCAAGCCATGAACAATCTGCGCTGCTTTCGAGCTTCTGAAGGGATCAGGCGAATACTCATCCCGTGCATAGCGCCTGTCACGCTCAGCCTGAGCCTCGAGGCGCGCCCGGTAGTCCTCATCCAGCAGCGGCAATCCTGAGACTGCATACTCGAACGCCGAGCGCATCTCATACGCTCCGGACATGAAGCCCTGCCCAACGGCAGAGAACACGTCCGACGAGAAGACCGGCCGCCCGTCATTCTCCTGAGCCTGAGCCGTCTGAGCATCAGTCTGCGCAGGGGACTCTCCCTCTGGCGGCTGAGGAGGAACTATCTTTGCCGGGGCTTCCGGCGTCGGCTGATAGCCGTATTCACGCTGAAAGATCATTCGCCCCACACCTTGATTTCAAAGGGCTGCTTGTTCTTGTAGAACAGGATTGAATCGCCCCATATGACGTTGAAAGTGTTCTCAGCACCATTCACGGCCGGAACAAGCGTTGCCGTTGCGAGATGCTTGTCAAGTTCCGGCCCAGTGAGCGGATCACCCGTCGCCGTGTAGGCAACCGGCGTCGGTATGTCGTGCATGCTCGTTCGCATGCGCTTGACGGCCGTCTCAGCATCGGAGAGATCCAGGCCGCCCTTGAGCGCAATCTTCCTGCCCTGATACTCGTAGATATCGCCGACGACGAGCTGCAATGCCCTCGCTATATGAGTGGTGCTCCCCACTGCGCCGTCTTTGCGTGCCAGCCCGGCAGCCACTTTCGTCACTGAATCGATGATTGCATCTCGAACCTGAGGCGCGTCATACAGACCATTGAGATCTTTCGGTACGTAGTAGCTCACACCGAGCTGCGGAGAAGTAATCATTGCCATCGCCGAATCCTTCTCGGCAATCGCCTGCTTCCCGGTCAGGTAAAGCTCAGGCACATCCGCCTGAGTGGGTGTGTTTGAATCCTTATCCGCAGGTTTCTTGTCTTCAGCCGGATTCTCGATAGACAGGAGAAAGACGTTGCGCCAATCGTCGCCCAGCTGAGCGCCGAGCGTGCTTTCACCATCCGGCCCGACTGAAGCAGCCAGCCGCCTGAGCATCGTCACCTGCTGCGCCGGAGGCAGTCCCTCGAGCATCGTCTTGAGTTCAGACACCTCACTCTTGCGCAGGAGCACTGGAGCCACGCCGTAGTCGTTCGCAATTGTGCCCATCTCTCGCGCACGCGCGCCCAGCTCATCAAAGGCCGCCGGTTTTGTCCAGTCAGTGATTGGCGCGAGCTGATATTTCTGATCCTGAATGGCCGTGCCCAGAGGATCTTTCCTGCGCTCTGCCTTGACCTCATCCCTGGCTTTCTTCGCGGCCTCGTAGCCCTTGGCCTCTTCTGCGTAGGAAGCTGACCCCCAAACAGGTTTCAGATTCTCGACAGCGGCATCCATGTCCGCATCTGACAGGCTGCGGAAGGAGAAGATGCTTTCGGCAGCCTTTCGTTTTATCTCGTAGTCTGAGAAGAGCTCTTCGCCGCGCTTGTCGCCATAGGTAGCGATAAAGGCATCTCGCGAAATCGGATTCGGATCAGTACCCTCCTGCTCCGTCAGTGCGAGCGAGTTTTCCATCTCGCGCTTGAGGTTGCCCTGCCGCTCGGCAGTCTCTCTCGCGACGAAAGCCCCGGCCATGGACATGATCTCAAGCTTGCGAGGCGTAGAGAGGCCATCAACGAGCGGGATGCCGGTTGAAGTTTTCGGATTGACGCGCCCTTTACCGACAAGGCCAGGAGCCTGCTGCGCCACCTGATAGGCGAGCTGCCGCTTGCTTGACGCCCAGAGCGAATTGTCTACAGCATCCCAAGCCTTGGCGCTCATATGCTCACGCTCGTCACGGCTCGCAGCGAACGCCCCGACCGGATCATCGTTCGCCCACTGCTGAAAGCGCTGCGCCATGAAGGCGTCATAGAGCTGAGCCACTCCCTGCCGCCGCGTGTCCTCATCGTAGCCTGCAATCTGCGCCTGATAGTCATGCTCCTGCACAATGGAAAGCCACGTCTTGGCAAGGTAGTCCTTGTCTGAGTAGTGCTGCGCCGCGTCATCCATCAGCGCCTTCTGCCGGGACTGAGATGAGGTCAGGTGCCACTGATCTGTCTGCGCCTGATTCCACCGCATCATCTGCCCGCGCGCAGTCTGAAAGCGATCCTGGATGCGGCTTTCGACCGCCGCCCGGACATCAGGCGTGAGCTTGTCAAGGATGCCCTGCGCACCCTTCTGAATCCACTCGACTGTCGGCGTGAAGGCGTCTACAGCATTCTTCTCGCGCTGAGCCATGTAGCCCGTCTCAGGCGCATAGAGCGCATTCTGGACAACCTGCATGAATTTCGTCTCAGCCTCATCGCTTTCGGCCTTGACGCTGCGCGCGTGCTCAGTCTCGAGAATCTTGCCCACAGCCTGAGCACCGTAGGCCAGCGGCCGGATTGCCGCCTGGAAGGTTGACTCATAGTCCACTGTCGGACGCGGAGCATCTATCACCATCCGCCCAGTGCGCCCGCTGTCAGGCACCTGAGGAATGCCGCCCTGGAAAGTCGGAACCATCGGCATGCTGATCTTTCCTCCTTACATCCGGCCGTAGCGTGATGCGCCGGCAAAGTTGCCCCAGCCCGTATCCCCGAAGCCGTAGCCGTACTGCTTCGCCCCGGCATAGTTCGTCCACTTGCCGCCCGCTGAGAAGTTCTTGTCAGTGCTGAGCGGATTTGAGCTCAGCCCCTGATAGACGCCGAGCGCCGCCTGCACGTAGTTCGCCGCGGAGTACTGCGAAGCCCCCATGAGCGTCGCGCCGGCCGTGAGCCACGCACTCTGCTTTGAGGCTTCAGCCATGAGCGCCTGTCCCTCGAAGCCAGCAGCCTGCATTCGGTAGCCCCAGGCGTTATTGAGCGCATTCGACTTGATCTGATTGACATCGATCTCTTTGACAATGTCGGTCGAAGCCTGGAGCTCAGCAGCGGAACCCTCACCCACGGCAATGCCGTTCGCAGCCAGCGCCGCCCGCTGAGAGCCCTTGACGCGCCCGGCCGCCATCGTCGTTTTCTGAATGTCTTTCTCGCTTGCCCGCAGCGTTGCCTCGTATTGGCGCATCATCGTCTGCGCATTGATGCGCGCGATGTTCGCTTGCGACTGAGCAATGGCGTTTTTGGTCTTTTGCAGGCCGAAGGAGCCGAACGCGCTGATGGTGTTCGCCACACCGCTCGCGATCAGTCCGCCCCAGCTCGCGCCGAAAGAAGTTGATGCTGATGAAGCAGCCATAGAAAAGCCTCCGAATCAGCTCATTGTCTGAGACGGAGGCTGCGGAATGCGCAGGGGTGCTGAAGCGGTCAGACCATCTCAACCTGCGCCGTCATCGAGATTACCCGCAGCGTCAGAGGATCATCCTGCCGGATGCACACCTGCCCGCCCGCGCCCCACTGCGGGAAGACCGCGAAGCCGAACTCGTCCGTAATCGGAGAAGGCGGAGATCCGGCAAACTCAGTGCTGCGCGCCGGGTAGGCCGCAAGCTGATCTGTCGAAGGGCCAGCCTTCAGCCCGGAAGAATCCACCACACGGAAGAAGACTTTTCGGACGTTCTTCTGATGCCCGGAGCCGTAGGAGCCGTCCTGAAGCGCGACAGCCACCGGAAGAGTCTTCAGATCACCCACATAGGGCAGGCCGATATGCACCTTGGAGGCCGGCTGCGCGAGCGTGATCTTGCCCCCAGTGACCACCTGTTTCGGTTCAACTGAGCCGTCAGCAAGGATGCAGACCTCTCTGCCCTCAAGCCACGTGAGCCCGCTGATCTCGGTTTTCGGCTCGCCCGAGTAAGTGCCCGAGCAATCCATGAAGATCGAGTCCTCGAGTTTGGTGAACTGCCGCTCATGCATGCGCTCGACAAAGCGCTTCTCGACGCCGTTGATGGTGCGCCGGATGACGCAGTAAAGAATGTCCTCGTCACCCTCAGCTACAACTGCGCAGGACTCAAAGACGCCGTCAGTCGTGATCCGGGAGAAAGCGCCCACCTGCTGCTCAGGAACGTAGGTCAAGGCCAGCAAGTCGCCCGACGAGCTCACAGCCCACACAATCGGCCACGGAGCTTTCGAGTAGGCCAGATCCTTGATGGTGAGATTGTCAAAAAGGTGCGGACACCTCAGGCACACATCTGCCGTGATGAAGCCGCCCGCCTCATAGTTGTAGCCCAGCTCGCGAAGATGACCGCCGCGCTCAGCCGCATAGAGCATCTGAGAATTGATGACCAGAGGCTGCGCACCATTCGCGCCCACGTAGGACTGCGGACGCACCGACATTGAGGACGGTGTGATTGCATCTGAGTTCAGCGGAGACACGCGCCACTCCGCCGCGCCGGTCAGGAGAATCAGCTGCTGGAGCGGGACGATATGCCGGATGCGGTTCGCCTCACGCGCCGCAACACGCACGGAAATCCTGTCATCATCCTGCACCGGAAGGCTGTAGCTCATATCCGACTCAGTGCCCGACTTTGTCGCCCAGAGATTGCTTGGACGCTGATAGGTGCCGCCAAACCACCGCCGCTGCTCGAAGTACGAGACCGCGCCCGGATAGTCGCCCGCAGAGCCCACATGAGCCGTCGCACTCGCGCCCGAGCCGCCCGTGCCCTGCGGATCAATCACCACCGTCGGAGACGAGTACCCGCTGCCCGGCTTCACTACCCGAATCGAAGTGATCCGGCCATTGCTGACCACTGGAGCCAGCTCAGCGCCGGAACCGGTCGAATCGCGGACGTAGACATTGACGCCATAATTGTCCACGGCCAGCGTGTATTCATAGCGCAGAGCTTCGTTGTATCTGCTAAAAGGAATGCCCTGATTGAGATAAACGCGAACAACAGGCTGAGAATAATTTGAGCCAGCCGCAGTGACTCGAACACCTTTGAGCGTAATTATCGTGGACGAATAGTAATAAACCGTGTCGCTATCACCTTCAGAAACAGTCTCTTTATAGCGGTCATTACTCACTTCAAAATCGAGCTCATATCCTGCCCCGCTGCCGCCCCCGCTAATATCAACCAGTTCAATGAATTCCTTCGCAGATTCTTTCAATGAATTTGCCGACGGATAATCAGGATATCCAAACTGTGATTCCGATCTTTTTCCCCAATATGGTTCACTTTGTGCAAAAGCAGTCGGTTCTTTGCTATATGGCAGTTTCTTGAAAGTCTCGAGCGGCATGCCAACATATGCCACAGCCCCCGCCGATGCGAGCGTGCCTTTTGACACGTACTGACCAGTCTTCACACCTTTGGGCGCATAGGTGTACCCGCTGCCCTGATTGTTGACCGTCACGCTCGTGATGCCCCGTTGCTGATTGAAGGGGTCGTCGTAAATCGGAGGAGTGATGGAGCTGTCGGCCGTGATGTTCTCATCAATGATGCTCGTGCTCGTTGTTTCTCCGATGTACGCCCAGAGGCCGCCCACATCGCGATAGACGCGGTACCGGCCAGCGCCGCTCACTGCGTTCCAAGAGATGGTGTTGTAGGAGCCGTCCCCGTAGGGGTTGCAGTTGATGCTCGTCGCAGGCGAGACTGCGCTTTCCTGACTGCCATCCTCAGTGAGCGCCGTGACCGCGTACTTTCGCACGTAGTCAGTGGGGTTCGAGACTGACTCATTGATATGCTGAGACACACTCGGAGCGCCGGGAGCCGCGAGCTTGCTGCCGAAGGTGACCTCGACAAAGCGCCAGTCGGAAGCCCCGTAGCGCCGGAGTTCCATCGGCGGATAGGACGGATGCACCAAAGTCAGAATGTCGGCCGACTGGACGTAGTGAAGGTCAAAGACATCTGCGCCGTCATAGATGCTCGAGATCTCGTAGGCAGAGCTTCCATTCATGAGCGTCTGTCCCTGAGTGTGGAAGCGCACGTAGTGGTGCCCGAATTCGAGCACCATCGTCTGATCTGTAGAGAACGTGAAGGAGATGAGCTTTGGAGCGTAGCCCGTCTCTTTTGCCTGATTCACGTAGACAAAGCCAGGCCGGAAGCACACAGGCCCCTGCGGTTCGACCAGGAAGTTGGTGCACTCAGCGAGCCCCGTCTGATACTTGCCGTCATCGATTCGGGCATACATGGAAGGAGAGACGATGCCGCCATTGAAGGCTCGCATGTAGTTTCGGATGGTTGCCATCAGACGATCCTCGCACGGAGATGAGGAGCGAGGCGTTCGCGCCGCCGGCCGCGATGCCGCGCATTGAAGGCGTCAGCGGTCTTGGCCAGCGAGAGCGCCTGTTGATAGAGAGCAAGCAGGTTACGGGATTCAGTCGAAGAAGCATCGGCCTGCTTCAGCGGCCCCACCAGCATGGAGGCCAGGAGCGGCACCAGCGCATTGATGAAGTACGTCGGATAGATGGACGGATTGTCATTGAGCGCAACGAAGGAGAGCACTGGAGACTCTTCATTGCAGAGGATCAGGCGCGAGGCATTGCTTGGATCCATCTCGAGCTCGTAGTCGATTGTCCTGCGCTCCCTGAAGTGAACGGCTTCGAGCTTGATGATGCGCACGCAGTTGCTCGGAACGCTGAAGCCGAACTTCCATGAGTAGGTTTCCTCATCGAGAGACGAGAGCGCAGCGAGCCGCTGCCGCCGCGTGAGGAAAGACCAGTCGGCCTCTTCCATAAGCTGCCTGAGCGCAATAGGGTAGAAGCGAGCGCAGTGCCCAGCCTGAGGCGAGCCGTCTGGCGAATCGATTGCCGTGACGGTTGCCGAGTCGCCCAGCGTGCTGAGCGCGAGGTTACAAATGTCTGCTTTCGTAGCCATATACAAAAATGGCGGACGGAGTCGCCCCCGCCCGCCGCCCCACTTAGGAGGAGAGAAAGGTCAGTCCGTCGTCGCGATGAACTCGATGCCCTCTTTGGGCACGATGAAGCGAGCGTCGAACACATCGGAGAGGTAGCAGGTCACAGCACCAGCCGTGAGCGCGGTCGTTGAAGCCGCGCCCTTGAGACGCAGGTAGCGCTTGTGCTTAATCGGCAGATGGAGCGCAACGCCGGCATTGAGCTCATCAGCCGTGAGCGCGCCCGTGACCAGCGCAGTGGAGAAGTTGGCCGCAGCCTCATCGGACTGCTCAAGAGTGAGCGTGAGCGTTCCCGTACCGGTGCACTCAGTCGTCGCCTTGATGACGACGTAGAGCTCATGGTCATTGAGCCCCGTCGTCGGAGCCTTCTGGCCGAAGTCGATTGCCGAGGACGTGAAGGCCGCAGTCGCCGCCTGATCCTCACAGAAAACGAGCTTGACATCCATCATGATGAGATCTCCTTTAGGCGAGGACGTTCATGTTGTTCGGGATGATGTTCGTGCCCACCTTGTGAACCGGAACGCCCGCAAAGGTCAGCACCTTTCGGCCGGCCACCTCATCCATGTTCAGAAGCACGTTGTCCTTGTTCACAATCTGACGGCGAAGAACGGAGCGCGCCGCGTCATTCATGTAGAAGGCCACGCGGCCGGTCTGATCATCCGGGAGCATCTCAATGGCCTGAGTCATGAGGTCAATGAGGTTCGCAGCGCCGCCGCCCTTGTTGTTCTGGATCGAGTACTTGGCCGTGTCGATGTTCGCGATGCGGACAATCTTTTCCGGGTCGTAAAGCGCGACGCCAAGATCCCAGGCGAACTCAGTGATGAGCGCGAGGAAGCGCTTGCCGTTCGCGTCGAAGGCGTAGTGCTCGCCCATGTTCTCAACGCGCAGGCCAGCCTGAGAGCCGTTCTGCGGGTAGAAGCAGAAGCAGGCTTCAGCATCCCAATTGACGAGCCAAATGTCCGTCTGCTTTGCCGCAGTCGTGCCGCCGCCATTGATGATGCGATCAGCAAAAGCTTCATTCGCCGGTGTGACGATGGAGCCGAGGCCGTCCACGCCGCGCGGATCAGCCGCTGCGGAGCCGTAGAACATGGTCTTGACGACCTTTCGGGCAAGGCCGCGCATGAAGCCCTGATCCTTTCGGAAGCGCCAGGCATCGCGCTCAGCTGCCGGGCGCGTGTTGTAGAGATCACGGTCAACCTCTGAACGGGTGCGCATCATGCCGGCACGGTAGCGCACGTCAGAGCCGTGCACCTTTTCCGTATCCCATCCCTCATTGAAGGCGCGCAGCTGACCTTCAGGATAGGTCGTGATGATCTTGCCGCGGTCTCCGAAACCATCGTTGCCGGGCTGGATGACCGCCTGATCGAAGATCGGCGTGTAGTCGCGGATGGTATGCATCAGCGAGCGAATCGGCTTGTCGTTCGTCAGGCTTTCAAAGTCAGCGAGCGTCACCGGGTTGTTGTCAGTGATGATGTCAGCCATATCTAGCCTCAGTTTCTCTTAGCGTCGTTGTAGAAGTCCGTCGGGGTGTAAGGCGTCTGCGCCGGACTGCCCGTCGGTATCTTCGCTTCGCCGAATTTCGCACCGGCACGGGCGATGAGCTTGAGCGCTCCCGGATGGTTGCCCATCGGGGAATTGATGAACTCCGCAACGTCCGGGTCAATCGACCCGTCTGCCGCGCGGCCGAAGTTGGAGATCACTCGCCAAACGTTCGCCTGCGTAGCCTGGTAGTTCGAGCCGCCGATTTCGGCGTCGTTCTTTGAACGCTCAGCCCACTCCCTGCTCACGCGCTGGATGTTCTCAACTGCTCTTGCCTGCATTGCCGGCGTGACCCTGTCAATCAGGGACTGCGCCTGCTCCTGCGAAAGATTCAGCTCCTTAGCCACGCCCTTGAACTCATCCATCACCGGGCCAGCGAGCTCAATTCCTTCCGGTGCATTGAAGTCGCCGTACTCTTCCGGAGCGCCCTCAGTCTTCCCAGGTTCGGGCGCTTTCTTCTGGCTGTCGTCTTTATCGTCCTTGGATTCCCCGTCCTGAGCTCCGCCCATCAGCGTCTGCCCGCCGGTCAGATCCTGCTGTCCGGCAGGAGTCTGAGCAACGGCAGGCTGCTGAGCGTTCTGAGCATCGGACTGCCCGGCAGTGGCTTGTGTGGTGCCGGGTGCCTGCTGCGCGTCGTTTGGAGTTTGAGCGCCTTCGCCAGGCAGATTCGTTTCGTCACTCATAGGATTCGCCTTTCATGAGTCTGAAATAGTCAAGAGACACCGCGCGCAGGCGCTCAGCGAGCTGGATGCCCACTGAGCGCCGCCCCTCGGAGTAGGCCATCGTGAGAGCGTTCGGGCTGAATGACGCAGAATTGACGCCAGATGAATCCAAGACCCACTGAAGCGCCATCCTGCCCTCACGCGTAGCCATCACGGAGCGGAGCGCCAGATCCATCCGGCTCTTCGCCCGCTTGTCTTTCTCATCGTCTGCCTTGTCAGCAATGGGGTTGCGGTCTCTCATGCGGTCAATCGTCTCACACGAAAATTGCGGAGTGCGCAGGGCTACAGCGCCCCCTGCTGAGCAAGTTCCTGCATGCCTTGGACGGCCTGCCCGCCGACGGTTGAACCGTCTGCCGGGACGCGCCCAAGCTTGGACACGGCATCAGCGGCCTGCTGCATCTGCTCAGCCTGCTGAGCCTGCTGCTGAGCCTGCTGCTGCGCCTCAATCTTTTGCTGCGCCTGCTCAGTGGGCACGACCACAGAGGGAGCAACAGAGAGGTAATCGGCGTACTCGTCAACGATGCGGAAGCTGTCGATTTTCGCGAGCACATTCGGATCAAACTGCGCGACCTGCCCGATGCGCTGCAGGAACTGATCGAGGGAGTTCGCACGAATCGCACGCTGAGAGCGCGCGAGCATGGACGTGTACTCAATTGAGAGTTCGACGCCCGCAAGCTCAGGCGGAGCCGGAGGCAGCTGCCCCGCGCGGTAGAGGATCGAGAAGGTGCGCTCAATGAGCGGCTTCAAGATCTCGTTGTTCAGGCGCGAGAGCACGGGACCGAGCATCATGAGCTTTTCCTCGTGACGCTCAGCAACCTCAGTGGCCGTCATCTTGCCCATCTGCTGCCCGGAGAGCATGAGGAACATGTCTACGCTGAAGGCCTGATTGATGCGCTGCTGCACCTCAGCAATGTCCTGCCGGAGCGCGTTTATGTCCATCTGGACTTGCCAGGCGGACTGCACAGCGTCCTTCTGCGCAGGAGCGTCAAGGTAGATTCTGCCGCCCGGCTCGAAGTCATCCTCGTTGTCGCGCGCCGCAGTGGGCATGATGAGCGGAGGATTGACGATGTAGTCGATGGAGTTTCCCTTCTGCTTCTGCTCATGCTGAAGCTGCCGCACGTCGCCGAGCGCGACCATGCCGGGAGATTCCTCTGAGTACACGTCCGAGGCCGATGCGCCCCAGCGCCCCACCACGCACGGGAACTCGTTGAAGCCTGACTCCTCAAGGATGCCGTCTTTCGTGCCGTCCGAGTCAATCTGGATGATGACGCTGCGCCACGGCATGTTGCGGGAATCGCGCTTGCCGTACTGCCGGTCAAAGCGCGGCTCAATGGCATGGATCAGCTTGTACTCATGGTCAACCTGCCCGGCATCGAAGTTGCGGAGCACGTCGGCCGAGAGCTTTGAGCGCCCGAAGCGCGCTACCAGCTGAGCCGCCGTCATGATGAAGCGCCGGTAGAGTGTGTCAGGCACGCCTCTGTCATCCACGCCAATGGCGTACTCGCCCACGGAGAGCGGGTAGCAGTGGAAGACCTCTCTGTCATCCTCTGCGATGACCATAGCCATCACGCCGTAGGTGCCCACATCGCGCCAGCCCTGATGCAGCGCCTGATAGGTGTTCGTCCGGGTGAAGGCCATCTCCATGATGCGCTGCACCTGATCGAGCCATACCTTGACGGCCTGCGCCTCATCCAAATTCGGCGTGCCGGTTGTGAGCGCGAACCACTGACTTGACGGATCAGTCATGCCGCTCATGAGGCCGGCCGCGAGGATGTTTGCCGCCCGGACGGCAGAGCTGTCCACGATGCGGTTCCACCTGGAGCGCGACTCATTGCGGTTTTTGCCGATGAGGAAGCGGCCGCGACTCGGGGTGATGTGCTCAGAGATCTCGAGCCACTGCGTCATGTACGGCTCGCGCTCCTTTTTGAGCGTGCCCCAGCGCGTCAGGATGCGCTGCCTGAGCTTGAGATCTTCAGACATGCATCACCCCAGTGCGCCGCCCGCGCCGAGAGCGAGGTTGTTGTTGTTCACGCCGCCCGCGCCGGTGAGCAGGGTTGACCCTGCGCTCATGCCGGCATTAGCCGCATCAGCGAGGATGGAGCTCACGTCTGCGGAGTTCGAGTCCTGCCTGCGCTGAGCCTGCCGGGAGCGCTCAGCCTCAGCCTGCGCCTGCCTTTCGGCCTGCTGCGTAGCCGCTTTCTGAGCTTTGGCCTGTTTGTTGCTCGTGTAGATGGAAGTTGCGGCACCAGCCGCAGCAATGGCCGCGCCCGCGATCAGACCGCCTGTCACTCCGCCGCTCATGGTTTTCTCCTAGTCAAGAGGTTTTCAAATTCGTCAGTGAACTCTTCCTCTGCCCGCTCGATGCTGTCCGCGTCGGACGCAAAGAGCATGGTGATGAAGGTATCTTCGATAGCCCGGAAGACCTGAGACCGGCCGGCCGCGCCCTTGAGAACCACGTAGCCCTTGAGTTCGCGCGTGTCTTTCCCGGCCTGGACGTAGCAGTGACCTGAGACGATGACCACTGTCGGGATCTTGATGACCGCGCCGGCCAGCACCGTGTCTTTCGGGACGAGGCACGTGCGGACATAGACGCCGGCATGGAAGAAGTTCTCAGTCGGAAACTCGCACGGCTCAAGCTCAGCATCGATGCGCTCGCGGAGCGCCATGACCAGAGCGAGATCATCAGAGGAGCAAGGCGGCAGGGACGCCGCAGGGACGAGCGCTGTCACAGTTTCCTCCAATAGAGCGTGTTCACTGGCTTGGCAATCCGGTCGAAGATCTTGTCTGCCTGAGTGCCGATCTTTGCCCCGAGATACATGCCGTAGGCACCGTCATCTTTTGCGCAGCTGAAGAGCGTTTTGAGAAGGAGCGAGCCTGCGCCCGTGCCCTCTCTGCGATCCTCTCGGAGCCAGATGCTTTCGCAGGTAGCGAGAACCCGGCCGCCGCCGAAATGAGGGAGCACAGTGGTGATGTAGGCCGCGAAGCCGATCAGCTCTTCGCCCTCGAAGAGCCCCACTGGACGCAGGATGCCCTGCGCCTCAAGGAGCTCATACATGCGCCGGTCAGGCGCTGGCGGCAGATCCTCATAGACGATCTCTTCGCCGTAGGCTTTTTCGAGAGCAGGCCATTCCGGCCGGGAGAAGGCCTCACGGCACGTGATGCGCCGGCAGGTGAAGGTTTCGGTACTCATGCCGAGATGGTCTCACCTGCCGAGCGCGGAGTGCGCAGGGGTGCTCAGCGGTAGGGATCCCGGATGCCGTGCCGGCGGCTGCGGGACGGCTGTGGGGACGGCAGATCATCCAAGTACTCGTTGACCTTGACTGCGAAGGTCAGAGCCAGCGCGTCGGCATTGTCTGGCGAAGGGAGTCCGCGATCCTTCATATCCTCCTTTTTCTCAAGCAGGAGCTGATTCGTCGGTGTGTAGTCGTACTCGACTCCCGTGAGGTCAGTGATGAGATCCTCGTCATCCTCGATACAGCCGCCAAGCTCGAGCCACTCGCGCATGCGGCCCCACATCTCAGCGCGGAGATTCTTGTAGCGCTGCCTGTTGGACGCGCCCGAACCGAAATTGACCTCAGTCACGGGATAGCCGTTGTGACGGAGCCAGTCGCAGGGGGAGCCGCCAACGCCGCCCGAGTCAACATGGATCAGGATCTTTCGGACGCCCATGCCCTTGAGCCGGTTGTAGTGCTCAGCGACTTTCGCGCCGAGCTGATGCCCGTCAAGGTTGCGGAAGCGCTGCCGCTTCATTGAGCGCGCATCGAGGCCGAAGCGCGTGACGATGACGGAGGCGTCATCGCCGAAGCGCGCCACATCTACGCCCAGGATTGCCACCATGCGCGTGTAGTCCACGTGAGGGAGCGGCCGGGAAGCCGCCGAGTCAGCAACATCTCGGGGAATGAACTGCATAGCTGAAGCGCTCGGGAAGACGCCGCGCACGCGCACCTTGAAGAAGTCTGAGTCTTCGCCGTAGTCAGCCAGCCACTCGGCAATCTTTTCCTTGTCGGTGCCGGCCGCGTCGCGCCCGTCAACGTGCCGATGCGTCCAGCGGTGCCGGAACTTGTGGAAACACTCGAAGAAGCGCCCAGTGCTGCGGGTAGGGTTGCCGAAGCACAGCCAGAAGATCTGCGTATTCTTGTCGGTCAGCGCGCCCTCAGTAACCTCCCAAATGGGATCAGCGATAGCCGATGCCTCGTCGAAGATGACGAGGATGCGCTTGCCCGCATTGTGCAGGCCTGCAAAGCCCTCTGGCCGCGTCTCAGACCACGGGATAGCATCCACGCGCCAAGTCTGCTCATGCCCCTTTTGCCGGGAGACGAGCGACATCGCGGACATGACGAACCAGTCTTTGAAGATGCAGAGGCCATGCCACTTGGCGAGTTCTGCGAAGGTTTTTGTGCGGAGCTGACTTTCGGTGTTTGCCGTGACCACGCCGCGAGTGTCAGGGTAGGTGCAGAGCGCCCAGAGGATGATCCACGAGACAAGGCAACTCTTGCCCGTGCCATGTCCGGAGGCCGTCGCATCCTGAATGACGTGCTGCCAAGCCTCTCCGCTTTGGAGCCTGTCGCGCATGGAGGTCAGGACTTCAGCTTGCCACTTGTCGGGCCCGGTGAAGTTTGCGAGCGTGCCCTTGCCCCAGGGGAAGGCAATCTGAGCGAACTTCAAAGGATCATTCGTGCACTGCGCCGCGCACCACATGAGCGCCTCAGACTGCCCTTTATTTGTTGTCAGGTCGAAGTCCATTCACGAGCCCCTGAAGGGTTGAAGCCAGTGAGGAAATGGCCGCATCTTTGGAGCCGTCGGGCTTCTCATACCAGCCGAAGTGCTTGTTCAGCATGTCGAGCGCCTTTGCGGCCGCCGCGGCATCGACCATCCGCCAAGCGAGCGCGCCATCTTTGGTAGTTGCCTGCCCGCCGAAGGTTTCTTTTGGGATGAGCTCGGAGTTGACCTTGTAAAAGCGCAGGTTCATCTCGAGCACCTTTTCGGCCGTAAGTTCGATCTTGGCCGCGCGTTTCTCTTTCTGTCTTGCGATTGCGGCCGCGACACAAGTTTTGCCAAGTAACTCCGGGCCGATGCGGTTCGCGGTTTTTGCCGAGTACCCGGCGCGGATTGCTGCCTGAGTCGCATTGAGGTCAACCAGATATTCCTTGACGAATCGCTCCTGCCGAGGCGTCAGTTTTCGTTCACCCATCTTTTTACCTTTTTCCAACCGACGACTGTCACAGCGCGCCGGGAACCGTCTACGAAACTGCGGATTGTCCGCACGGGGATCTCGAGCATGAGAGAGATTTTGCGCCATGAGTAGCCCTCTGAGCGGAGCTGTCTGGCGTGCTCGACATCGGCATCGAGGTACTTTGCGGACACAGCGCTTTCGCCCACTGGCCGGCCAGCGTCACCGACAGAGACCGTCACCATCCTCGCGGAACCACGCCGGGAACTGCCTTTTGACTTTTTTGATCCCATCATCGATAGCTCGCAGTCTGGCGAGCGATCCCTCTGCGTATCCGAGAGCTGTAGCGTGAGCTCGAACAAGTGCCTCTGCTGCGGGCGCGGGAAGAAAGCTTGAGACTCCGAGAGGGCCTCGATCTCTTCCTGCGTCCAAATCGACAACTGGCATGGGGGTTCCTCCTTCATTCATGATCCCTCCCTCCTAAGCTTCGGCAGCCCAGGCTCGGTTCCCAGGTGATATTGATGATGAGATGACCGGGATTTTCAGCTTGAAGCCAGTCCTGTTCTTTGAAGTGGAAAGTGTTGTCGTTGACCTGCATGCCTTCAGCAATGCCGTCAAGAATGGCCTTGCAGTTTGCGAGGAGATTGTCCTCGTCGTGATAGCGAGTGACAGGCGGGATGCAGATGAGCTCGATATTGACTCGACCGCCGCGCCACTTCTTATCGGGGAGCCCACCCTTGACGGTGACCTTTTCGATGCCGACCTTTTGAAGCGCGGCTTTCGTGAGCATCATCGTCGCGTACTTTTCGCGCTTGAAGATCCGAGCCTTCTGCATGAGGTTGACCCGTGCATTCGGGGAGAGCGCGCGGTGAGGCCACGGCAACGTGAGCTGAATAATTCGCTTCATGATGATGTTCCCTCCATTGAGATTTATCGGTGCCAAAGTCTTTGTGCTCTGTCTTGGATGGACTCGCCGCCGGGATTTGTGAGGCGTGCGAGGTAGGTGGTTCTTTGCTTGATGAGGCTTTCGGGCGCTCTGAGGTAGTGAGCACAGCGCCGCGGCCGGTCAATGTTCTGAAGGACGTTCCACCGTCCGCCCGGCCGGTCATCGATCTCGCAGTAGCCAGAGCGTCTCCGGAAAAGGAATGCGCCGCGGTCACGCTTTGAGCCCTCGAAGTGACTGCATTCGATGCAGCGGACTTGAGCCTCAGGCTGCGGAGATTCGTCGAATAGCGATTGCATTTGCTGAGTCCTGACCTCCGCAGGATGATTGAGGTTGTTCTCCCCAGAACGCCTATCAATCACCTCACGGAGGGTTTCATGTTGAAAATTGAAGTACCTGAAAACGATCAATCGGTTTACGAACTCAAGACTGAAAGTGGCGAAGAGCGTGTGATGTTTTCGAACACCAAAGTGATCGCCTCATTCCATAAGCGCCCGGAGATAAAGATTCCGGAACATGCATTGAAGCCGCGGCAAGTTTTGGATCTCATGCTGAGTGCTCCGGGAGAAGGTGCGTACGGCTTTCAGCTGCGCGTTCTTTCGTAGGCGGGTAAAAGAACTGAACGCGGATTCTTTTTCCCTGCCGGATGTCTTCTGGCGTTAGGTCTCTGAAGGCCTTCAATACGCCGCGAAGGCAGCATCCATCGATCTCGATGCATGTACCGTTGTCAAGGGAAGTGACTTTTAAGGTCTGAACCTCTATGCAATCGGGATAAGGGATCAGCTCGATCTCGAATCCCGATTGAGGAGAGGGACGGGCCGTGCTTTTTTCTGTGCCAGTCATCAGAACACCTCCTCGGGTTTGAGGTTTTTGAGGGCAGAGCGCTTGCGGAAGTCCGACCAGGTGCATTTGACGGGGTAAAGGACCTGATTGAAGCGTGAGGCGATGCGCTCAGCACCAGCGGCATCGAAGTCGGCCTGTGCTAGGTTGGTTGTGACGATGGTCGGCAGGCGGTTTGCAGTGCGCAGATCGATGATCTGCTGAAGGCGATCTTTGCGGGCGTCGGTCCATGCGCTCGTTCCCACTTCGTCGATGACGAGGCAGGAAGTTGAAGCGAGCCACTGGCGAATCTTCCAGAGCGGCTGATCGAGCTTCGCCGCGTAGGCGGGCGTGTAAAGGTCGAAGTACTCGCTTGCCGGGATGAAGAATCCGGGAGCCTTGCGCGCCGCGAGGTCGGTGAGGATGGCCTTGGCGAGATGAGTCTTACCCGTTCCCGTGAACCCAAGGAAGAGGATTCCTGCCTCGGGGTGAGTCTCATCGATGAGGCGCGTCATGAGGCGTTCAGAGAAGCGCTTCGAGATGGCGAGGGCCTTAGCCTGATCCTTCTCTGCCGCGTCGAGCTGAAAGTTCGAGAAGGTCTCTGCAGACGGTTGACGAAGCCATGAGAGACAGCGGGCCAGAGAGGCGTGAATGTCGCTGAAGCGTACACGGAGTTCATCTGCCTTTAGATCGCGCTCGGACTTTTTGGGAAGTGCTCGCGGAGGCGGGTTTGCGACTCGCACGGCCTCGATCTTCGTGAAGATCGGCTGCAGTGCTTGCTTTGAAAATGCTTTTTGAAGTTCGGGCATAGGGTTTTACCAGTCGTAATCGGCAGCGGTTCGTTGGTGGAGAGGCTTCGGCTTGGGTGTTTGGTTGGGGTGGTATCGGAGCTCGTTGGAGCACCACGTTCGGAAACCTGCAGGCCAGACCACTAGGCTTCGATCGTGTGCGATTGCGTGATTGACGAATGCGGAGAAGACCTGCTGAGGGTCCCCGATACCGGCCTTTTGCGCAATTTCGAGGTATTCGGGCGGGATTGAGGCATCAGGCCCAAACGGGCATCGGGTAGCGGGCTTTTTGCGCGGCGTGGTAGTCCTGCGCTTCGGAGCTTCGGCCTTCACGGTGTTGGGTTCTGACCCCATCGAGCGGGCTTCCTCGTACAAGGACTCGTCGAAAGGAACATCCTCGAAGGTGTTTTCAAGCGTCTGCGAAGCGGACGCGCCTATAGAATTACTGTTATTACCTGTATTCCCTGTATTACCCTGTATATGAATCCCGTGTTGCGGGGTACCCTCCCCCGCGATACGGGGTACCCTCCCCCCCGTTACGGGATACCCCTTCTCCTTATCATGGGGGTCCCCCGCGATACGGGGTACCCCTTGATACGGAGCACCCCCACAATAAGGAGTGGTATCTGCGGGCAAAAGCGATTTCATTCCCTGTCGTTTTTCCGGCCATTCACTTGCTACGAATCCAACAAGGCGGAAAACGCTCCCGGTGATGTTCCCAGTAGGCCCATGTGTGCGCTCAAAGGTGACGTAGCCCATCTGAACGAGCTTCTTCACGTACCGCCCTACGGTATCTGCTTTTTTGTAGCCCATCAGTTTCGCGAGTTCGCCTTGCGTCTTCTCGCAAGCGCCCGTTTTTTCTAAGTACCAACAAGCAATTTCTTTCAGCAAGGCGAGGGCTTCAGGCTCTCCGGAAAACCGCAGCGCCTGTGCCCGGGCCCATCTCTCTGCGGCGTAGCTCATCGCGCATCTCCTGCCGTTACGACGCCGTTTGAATTCCGTTGCGATGCCTCGACTTGATTCAGTACTCTTGCTATTGCCAGCGTTTCATTAAGGTACGCATCCAGAGCGACAAGCACAATGTCCTGCCGCGTCAGGCCAAGCGCAAGAGAGATCAGGTCGACTTTATCGACAAGATCCTTGGGAGCCTTCACGCGAACATCGATATCGCCCTTGCGGAGTTCTGGACGAATGAACATCAGTTGGCCTCAGCAGAGGTAAGCGGCGGATAACGTTTCCAGACCCGAAGTTCTGGAAAGCGAAATCGAAGATCGTTTTCACGAGTCGCTGTGAGACCGTTTTTTGTCCATGCGAATACTGACGGCTGTTTCACACCCACAAGCTCGGCGGTCTTCCTTTGACTACCGACCTCGCGAACGAGATCGCGAGCGATCGCAGTTGCACGCAGATTGCTCTGTTTTGTCATAGGTGTCTCTTTACCTTTATAGATAGCGATAGAAGCAACTATATCACAAGTAATAGACATTCCATTCACACGAACCGATAGGCTTGTCTATCATGACAACGCTTTCAGAAAGAATCTCTTGGGTGCTTCAGCACTTCAATATCTCGCAATCGGAGCTAGCCGCGTTGGCGGGCATCAAGCAGCCCTCTGTGGCAAGTTGGGTGTCGGGCAAGACGAAAAATATGAAGTCCGCTCCGGCTCTCGCTATTTGCTCCAAATTGCCTCTCAATCAAAACTGGATCGTTAACGGCGTAGGAGAGCCTCTTGTATCAAACGACCAGCCTCCCGCTAACCAGAGCAATGTTGAGCCTATTCGTGGGAGGATGAAAAGGATTCCCATCCTTTCCTATGCACAGGCAGGAGATCCCACATCAACAGGGCAAATTGCTGCCAGGCAGGCAGCAATCGAAAGCGGGGATTTCATTTGGGTTGACATGGACCTGCCCGATGATTGTTACGCCCTCAAGGTTATTGGGAGTTCGATGGAACCAGATTTCCAAGAGGGAGACATCATCGTTGTTGATCCCACTATTCATCCAATGCCTGGTGATTTTGTAATTGCAACAAGGGTCAGTAAGTTCTCGGACGACATGGAAACAACATTCAAAAAATATCGTCCCCGCGGATATGACGAGTATGGAAATGAAATCTTCGAATTGATCCCACTTAATGAGGACTATCCGATATACAACTCGCGCACGGAAAGACTTTCCGTCATTGGCGTTATGGTTGAACACCGTCGCTCCTATCGCCGAAGACGATAGTTTGAATCACCTACCTTCAGCCCGTCTCCTAGATGGGCTTTTTTTATGCCTACACATATAGCTATACCTATTGACATCGATGATAGCAATGTCTATAGTTACATCTATCGGCATCCCTATATGCCGAAACATCCCCCCTCCGGCCGGAAGCCGGGAGGGGCACCGGATGATGATTAGTCAGACGGGCGAAGGAAAGCCTCAAGGCGCGGAGCTAGTACCTCCCGCCGAGCGGACAAAAACGCACACGGGCAGACCGGAGCAGTGAATCTCCCCCGCCGGGAGTTGGTTCAGACCATCGGCGAGGGAGAGGGCCAATTGAAGCGCTTTCTTTTGAGAGCGCTTCTGTGGGTCTTTCTTAGGAGGATTTATGAAGGTAGAAATTGAAGACGGCCGTCTGATCGTTACGCCGATCACGGAAGAAGATTCTCGGATCATCTATGCATTGGCGGCCGCCTATGCCGCATTCGATGCTGTTTGCTATCCGATCATGGGCGAAGCAGTTCGTTGCACCGATGACGCTTTCACAGACTTTTTCATAGGAGAAAGAGATGGAAATTGACGCCAAGCGATACTTCAAGCTTTCGCTTCCTGGAAGGAGCAAGACGGCCGAAAACGAATTGCGCTGGCTTCTGATTGCCGCGAGTGCGTATGCGCAGGCGATTAACGCTGCCTCGTTTCGCGAAGGCAAAAATGTTTTGGGAACAGGCGGCAGTTACATCGCTCCAATCACGCGGGAAGAGGTTGAAAACCAAAAGAAGGCGTTCGAGGAAGCCCTAAGCGCCTTCTTCGATGAGGTTGAAGCCTTACGGCAACTTACTTCTGTTCATCACGGCGAGCCGCAAACCGGCGGCATTTCTCATAGAGATCAGCCAGCAACTCGAGATCGTGATTCAGCGGGTTCATGACTTCATAGTCGCCCTCATCAAAGTAGTCGAGCTCCTCACCTGCTTTGGTTGTGGGGATGCGATCCAACTTGATCGCACCGGACATGAGCAGGCCAAAGAACAAAACTTCAGCCTTTGAGAGTTTTGGAAGGTTCTCCCCCGGATAAAAACCTTGAGGGTTCAGATCATCGAACATGGATTTCTCCTTCGGTGAGTTGATACGGAATGTCGAATGGGAGTCCGACGTTCATATCTTCGCACCGAAGGAGACCTCATATTCAAGCCTCTTCTCGGAGCGAGAGAGTGATTTAAGGCTTCTCCGGGAGGAGACTTTAATCTTAATGGAGAACACCATGATTCAACACGACAGCGATTGTGCAGTCCACAACGGCCCCGCGCTTCCGCCGGGGCCGTGTAACTGCGGCGCTCAGGCTAAATATGAACGCCGATGGATTGCATACCTTCGTCAGCGGGGTTGTAGAGCGGTCGCTCACCGGAGAATTGCTTTTGGCATGTGGTTAGGCCAACGATTTTGTCGAGCAAAAACACGCGCCACTCGGGCACTTTGCCTGACCTGCTACCGCCTGCTGTTTGGTAAGCGCGCAGCGCGGAACGCCCTGCGGTGGTGGTGCCGAGCAAGAAAGGCTCAACGACGCGCAGGAATCCATCGTATGTGAATGTCACCACCCGGCGCTCCTCAATCGCTTGAGCAAGCACGTCATAAACACTCATGTTTTCTCCTCTGAGGTAGTTGAACAAAGTCGCACTGTGAGAGCCGCGACAAGTTCAGCTTACCCCAGAGGGAGATTCCAACTTCAGCCTGTTCGCAAGAGTGGTCTGAGGTTGACTTTTCGTATAATGGATTGAAGAGACACACGGGGACACGACGTGACACTTACTGACAATCAAAAACGCGCTCTAGTGAAAAGGATCGCCGACATCTATGAGAAAGTAGGTGTTGCAGGTCTGGCCTTAGGGCTTTTCCAGTACAACTTCCAAGGGGCGTTGATTGGACTGGGGTTCTTGGCGGTCAGCCTCTTACTCACATACCTTTTGGAGCGATGAACATGGACTTATGGACGCTAGTAGCCATCTTTGGCGTAATCGGTGCGGCATTCGCCCTGTACCTACTTCGCGGTCTTCCCCCAAAGCATCGTCACTAACCGCTGACGCGAACAATCAGGCCCTCGTACCGAAAGGTGCGGGGGCTTTTTCATGCTCTCCTCTGAGAGCCCAGCTTCAAGCCGCTTCCTCGGCATTTATTCCAAGAATGCCGCGCCCCCATGCAAGGCACGCTCCGGGAGGCGGCTTGAACCTGAATTTTGACATCGCTTGCAGATTCGGGCATACTGCGCTCAGGTGCTCAAAACACCTGTAAAGCGGATTCCGCCCTGTCAGTCATGCGGATTTTTTTGTATCTGTAGCCCTATGGGCGCGGATAGCTCAGCTCATGGCTGAGCGTGAGGCTAATAAAAAACCCAAAAGGGAAATATGCCCGCCGCCTTTACACGGTTTTGAGCGCTTGGCCGCCCTCTCAAAAGGGGCGATTAATCAAATATGTAAAGGAGTTCACAATGGCTCAGAACATTGTTCAAAATGCCTTCCGTGTGGTTGAAGGCCGTGCGGTTACGTCCAGCTTCAAAGTTGCAGAATACTTTGGCAAAAAGCACAGCGACGTAGTTCGCGCGGTAGATGACCTAATTGCAAAAAATCAAGAACTTCAAGTATTACGCAATTTTGCGCGATACTCAGAAACAGTCAGTCTGAACGACAAGGGTGCTACTCGAAAGGTTCCTGCGTACTGGATGGATCGCAAGGGCTTCTGTCTATTGGCTATGGGCTTCACCGGTGCTAAGGCGCTCGAATTCAAGTGTGCTTTCTATGATGAGTTCGAGCGGATGGAACAGGCGCTGAAGAATCCTCCCGCTCCGGCATATATCACCGACGCACAGCAACGCGAAATCCAAAGAGCAGTAGGCCGCCGCTCCGAAGGCTACGGGATCAACTATCAAACGATTTACTCGGCGCTGAAAAATCATTTCAACGTCCCCAGCTACAAGCGGATTCTCGAAAAAGACTTCGAGGCCGCAATCTCCTTCATCCAGTCAGTCAAAATCATGACGCGTGAAGAATGCATCGAGCATGAAAAGGCTCAGATGAAGCGCATCGAGGCTGCCACTTATCACGACGAGCCGATCCCGCCGAAGTACTACACCGTCAAGGCGCACTTCATGGAGGAACTACGTTCTCTCGTCTACACGTGGCGCTACCTGCACCGCGCAAACCTCGAGCGCTATGTGGACTTCCTCCGAAGCGTCGATTCGCCCTACGCTGCATCCATGTGGGAAGCCGTTCACGACTTCAACTGGCTGGACCTTGAAGCCTCTCTCGACAAGATCGGATACAGCGTCAAGGAGCTTCCTTGCTACAAACACTGGCTGAGCCATCAGCCCGCGTAACTGACAATCATTTCTAACTACAAAGCCTCGTCGCCGAAAAGCGCCGGGGCTTTTCTTTGAGCACGACATGAGCACCTACAAAACCCTCGTGGACTTCCGGCTGTTCAACCACGCCGACATGTGGGAGGCCTGCAAGGGGTTCCGAAGCGTGATCCATAAGGCGATCTACACGGCCGACGTGGAGCTTGCTGCTCTTCTTCGCGGACACCTCCAGCAGCTCCTCGACATTGACGAGGACATTGAAGACCGCGAGGGCTTCGCTTTCGCGGCGGGTGCTGCACTTGCTCACCAGATGAGGAGCCGCAAATGACCAAGTTCACGGAATTCCTGCTCGACGCGCTGACGGGCCGCCCGGCCAAGGGCTTTACCCCGGCTGAGCTCGCCAGAGAGCATCAAGCTCAGATGATCGGCGTCATCGGCGGGGTCATCTTCTTCGCGACGATGTGCCTCGTCATCTACGGCGGCTCCTTCCTCCTTCGCTACCTCGCAACCAACTGAGGTTCACTATGCAATACGAATTCATCCACCGCATCCTTTCCGGCGCGGCTGAGCTCGAGATCGACTTCTACCGCGATCTCTACGAACTTGGGGTGTGGTGGGCGCTCCTCTCCGGCCATGACCGCGAGACCCGCGCACGCCGCGTCCTCGAGCGCTCCCTGTACAACGTCGAGGGGTTCCGCGAAGCGTTCGACCGCGAGGCCGCCAAGGGCGGGGAGTTCTTCGACGTAATCGACCGCATCCTGCACAAGGCCGACCGGGCCTGCAAGGAATGGTCTCAGTACGAGTACGAGGAGAACAAGCGCGACCGTGCTGAGGAGGCCGCATGATCGGCAGAGACGCAGCCTGGTTCACTCCTCCGGACGATCCGAACGAATGGCTCCGCGATCGGTCATATGACCTGTCCTCCGAGCTCTTCGGCGAAGGAAAGTCCGCCTGCACCCTCGACGACGCCATCAAGGCGCTTGAGGACGTGCCCGACGATCCGGACGATCCCCACATCTACGAGTGGGCCGAAACGCTCCGGGACATCACCAACGAAAACCTGAAAGACATGGAGGACGCCGCATGATCAGGCGCACCAAAAAGGAGCTCATTCAGATCTTCAAGAAGCTCCGCGAGTCTCACGCTTGGTCTCACAAGGAGGCCGGAGAGCTCTCAATCATCCGGGATCGCTACGAGGAGGGCAAGGAAGATGAAGTGCACAGCCTGATAGACGAACTGGACGCCAAGCTAGGCGCAAAACGTCGCGCACTCTTCACGCTTTGGAGTGACCTCACCCGCTCAGAGAAGGAACCGCAATGACCATCCCCGCACACCCGCTCCGCACGCACTCCTCGCAGCGCTCCCGCAAGCGCAAGCGCCCGTACAGGCCGCAGTCCGCTGCGGAAGCCCGCGCAAAGCTGATCGCTCAAGGCGTCATCAAGGAGCGCACTCCCCAGAAAGCAGAAAAGCCCGTCGAACAGGCGGGCTTTTTCGCATGCATCAAATTCATTCTCAAGAGGTGGTTCAGATGAACACTCAAGCAACTGAGAGCAAAGCAAAAGAGGTGTGGGAAGCCGAGCAAGCTTCAGCCCACACCCCTCTCACAGGTCAAGACGAAGACGACATCGAAGTGATGAAAAGGGACTTCGACGACGTATTTCCCTTCTGACGTATTCGGAGAATTTTACATGACTGAAACAACCGCCGAACAAGCCGCCGTTCTCAAGGTCGAGCACGGCTCCATCTTCGAGGCGCTTGCGGCCGCTCAGGCCGAATTCAAAGCGCCGACCAAAACTAAAAAGGCCGCCTACGGCATGTACGCCGACTTGGCCGAAATCCTTGCGGCCGTTCGCCCGGCCCTCAATGCGCACGGCATTTATCTCTTCCAGAAGGTCACAAGCGACGGCGTGAACGTCAGCGTCGAGACAGTCCTCGGATACAAGACCGGCGAAGTCCTCTCCTCCGGCGTGCTGACGATGCCCGTCGTGCGCCCGGGCTCCTCTTCCTCTTCCGCTCAGGGTATCGGCGCGACGCGCACCTACGCCTGCCGCTACAGCCTTTCGACCTTCCTCGGGATCGCGGCTGACGACGACAACGACGGCAACGACCTCGACGACGGCAAGCAGAAGTCTCAGCCGAAGGGCAGGAGCAACCAGAAGACCGCCCAGAAGGCTCCCGCAAAGCCCGCCGCAAGTCCCGCTCCGCAGGCGGCTCCCGCCCCGGCTCAGGAACCGATCGAAGGAACCTATCCCGATACCGCAGCGCTTGAGGCCGCAGCGTCTGAGGCGGCAAGCAGAGGAACCGAGCCTTACAAGGAGTGGTTCTCGAGCAAGCTGACGAAGCACGAGAGGAAGCAACTGGTTGACTCGGGCTTCCATGAGAAGTGCAAGCAGGCGGCCGCAGAAGCAGACAACTCACCAACACCGTTCTAAGGAGAACAACGAATGGCTTCACTCAACAAAGTCATCATCCTCGGCAACCTCGGGGCCGACCCCGACATCAGGGAGAGCAACGGCAACGCCTACGGCGTCATCCGCGTGGCAACGTCCCGCCGCTACAAGAACCGCGACGGCGAAGCCACGACCGAAACGCAATGGCATTCCATCGCGGTTTACGGACGCACCGCCGAACTTGCTCAGCAGTACCTCAAGAAGGGCTCGAGCGCCCTCTTCGAAGGGCGGCTCCGCACCCGCAAGTACAAGGACCACGAGGGCTTCGATAGGACGGTGACTGAGATCGTCTGCGAAAGCATGCAGTTCGTCGGCTCCGGAAAGAAGAAGTCCGAAGAACAGCAAGAGACGATGGATCACCTCGAAGAAGACGTTCCCTTCTAATCAACCCCAAGCACCGGCCAACCACCGGGGCTTTTTTGCGAGCACTCAAAATGAAAATTTACGAAATCCCCGGCGCGCTGCGCGAACTTCTCGACCGCCTAGACGCCGATCCCGATACGGGTGAGGTCGATGGCGACGCGCTCGCCGCATACGCCGAATACCAGGGGCAGGCCGCCGAAAAGCTTGAGGGCACCGCTTGCTACTGCCGTGAGCTTAACGCCGAGGCCGAAGCCATCAAGGCCGAAGAAGAGCGCCTCGCAAAGCGCCGAAAGTCACTGGAGAACAAGTCCGAGCGCCTGAAGGCCTACATGATGCCCGCGCTCGAAGCTATGGGCGGAAAGGTTAAGGGCGTCATGGCGTCACTGCGCATTTCCAAAACTCAGTCCGTCACCGTCTTCGACATCGACGCGCTGCCGGACGCATTCAAGCGCGTCGTGACCAAGGTCGATCCGGACAAGGTTGCCCTCAAGAAGGCCCTCAAGGCCGGTGAGGACATCCCCGGCGCGGCCCTCGAAGACCGCCAGTCAGTCGTCATCTCGTAAGGAGCGCGGGCATGGAGCATCCGATTTTCGATCTGACTTTCGCGGGCTCTCGGGAATCGGTGCTCTGCGGCTTCCCCGATGAGGAGGCCGTGCTCAAAGTCGTTGAGACCATTCGCCAGAAGCTCGACGAGATCGAGCACCTGCATCAGCGTCTCAAGGACATGGATGGGCAGTGGTAATGGCCTTCAAGTACTTTGAACTGGCGATGGTCATCGTCAGCGTCCTCGGGCGCATCGCCGGGACAGTCGCCATCGTGTGGCTGATCGTGACAAGGCTTGCGGATGGGTTCTTCACGCCCCTCCTTGTCCTCTTGGTCACGTACTTCGGCCTCGGCTTCCAGATGAGCTACAAGAGCGACAAGCCCCAGCAGGAAGCTCAGAGCCAACCACCGCAACTCCCACGCCCATAACCAACAGCCCACCTGGGGGCTTCATCTTGATGCCGCCTGTCATGGAAAACGTGAAAACCGCCTCCCACGTGGATGCGCGCTTAGGCAGACGGCATCAAAATGACATGGGCGGCAAAGAGTCCTCTCATTTTTTGTCATGTTTGATCATGGTTCGGCTGGCCTTCTTGAGTCGAGACTTGACCTTTCGCACGTCCTCTTCAATGGGCAAATCCTCGGGATTCGTTCCGCTGTTCCGGAACATCATTTCTCGCACCTCTTTTCCGACAGCCTTGGCAGATGCAGCGGCATCCCTGAGCCCCTTCACTCCTTTACTTCGAATGCGCTCGGCAGTCTGAGTGTCGCGAAACAGGTTGCCTGCGAGTTCGGTTATGCCCATAAAGTCATATAAGACCGGAGTAGTAGAGCCGCTCCTATACACCCCCTTGTAGGAGCGAAGTTCCGCTAACGGCATGTTGTACATGCCTCGAAAGCCTGCATCTTTAAAGATGCCAAATTCTGATGGCTGGACCCCCGCCTCTTTCGCGGCGGAACTCAGCAGTTTCTCGGCCGATTTGAGATCTTCGCGAGTTTCGATACGGAGCACGCTGGTTGAATCGATTGCAGACTGAATGATCGCTTCCGCAAATGCCGACAGCGCTATCTTTACCCTCTGCACCTCAGGCTTTTTATCGTCTGCAAAGGTGGAAATCAGAAAACAGGCGAACCTATTCAGCTTAAAGTCCACCAGGCGGCCATCTTCACCTCGAACTTGCTCAAACGCTTCGGAGACGTCCAGATCAAGCTTTGCACACGATACCATGGCCCTATTTATGACCTTTCTGAAGGTCTCCCATGAGCTATACCCCAAACGATGCATGAACTCCTTGGCGAGCCAATAACGTCTGCCATTTTGATGGCTACAGGTCTCAAGGATTTCGATCTCAGTATTGGAGTCAACAGATTCCGTCATCTTCTTCTCCGATGTCCAACAAGTAATGTTCATTTTGACACAGCGCCTAAGATCGGGCACAATGTTCGTGCCCCGTGAAAGCGACGGGGACGGGATTGGAACCCCGACTCTAAGGCGCACAATAAAGCCGCCGACCGTTGGAAGCGGCTTTTTATTTGATGTGCAGGATGGCGTAACCGGCAGTTACGTCATCGACAAGCCTCCTTTATGGGTGGGCTTGTAGGACCCTCTTCGAGGGGCCGTTTCCTTAGAGCGGCGTTCCAAACCTACAAGCCCGCCCGCCACGATTGGAACCGTGCGAGCGGCATTCAACGCATCTAAGGAGACCTAAATGTCTGCACTCACTTTCTCTTTTGAGAATTCTTCCGTCCGCACCCTTGGCACGCCTGAAGCGCCTCTTTTTGTCGCAACCGACATCTGCAAGGCGCTCTCACACAGCAATCCGCGTAAGGCGATTGCCGATCTTGTCGACCCTGAAGACATCGTCAAGGCCGAGATCACCGACAGCATGGGCCGCACGCAAACCGTCAACTGCGTCACCGAGTCTGGCCTCTACGCCCTGATCTTCGGATCAAAGCTCGATACCGCCAAGCGCTTCAAGCGCTGGGTCACTTCTGAAGTTCTGCCGGCGATTCGTCGCACGGGACGATACGAATCTGCTCAGTCCGCGCTCATCACGACTACAGAGCAGTACGAGATCCGAAAGGCTATCAAGGCGCGAGCTAAGAACAGCTCTGTTCACTACCAGACGGTCTACAACGCTCTTTACGACTACTTCAAGATCGCGAGCTACAAAGACCTAAGACACGATCAGATGAAGGCTGCACTCGCACTCATCGAAACCTGCACGCTTAAACCGCAGCTTCCGGCGCCGACAATCCCAGAAGGGTCGATCATCTTGTCTGATAAGGATGCTGAAGCCCTGCTCACTTTCATCTATTACGTGAGGTTTTTGTTTTTGAACGTCTTTAGCAAGATCTATGGCATTTTGCGAATTATGGATTCGCCCTTTGCCGGAAAGTTTTGGGACGCCTTTAATGAAGTCCCTTGGTGGCGCATCCTAGAGATTCTTGCCAAGCACGGACACGACATTAACGACATGCAATGCTATCAGCACTGGTTGGCACAGCAACCAAAGCGCACGGCCGCATAAGGAGGTGCCCGTATGAACGCCTTAACAACCACAGGGTTAACACAAGATATGGTATGTGCAAAATTTGCACATACTACCTTTGATAGGCAAATTCAAGATACTTAGCGCTTAACCGCGTAAGCGATCTGCATAGCGCCGTAGAATGAGAAGGCCCCCGGTACGAAGCATGAACCGGAGGCCTAACGAATATCCCTAACGAGGACGTATGAATCATACCGAAAATCTTCCAGCGCAGGAAGTCGTCGGCGCAACCCCGCCTGACTTCGATGCTATCCGCCATTTCGATGAAAACGGCGTGGAGTACTGGCTTGCTCGAGAGCTCTACCCCATACTTGAGTACGCCACGTGGCAACGGTTCGTTGGCGTGATCGAACGAGCCAAACAAGCTTGCTTTTCCTTAAATATCAATGTGGATGATCATTTTAACAACACTGTTAAAATGATCGAACTCGGGAAGGGAGGGCAACGACAGGTCGAAGACATCGCGCTCTCACGCTACGCCTGCTACCTAATCGTTCAGAATGGCGACCCCGCCAAACCTGTGATCGCGGCAGGTCAAACCTACTTCGCCATCCAGACGCGACGCCAGGAGCTCGAAGACCAAGAATCTTTTGCAAAACTCAATGACGATCAAAAGCGACTTTTGCTCCGCCGAGAGGTTGCCGAGCACAACAAGCGGCTGGTCGACGCCGCGCACGACGCGGGCGTTATCGACGCGATGGACTACGCCATCTTCCAGAACTACGGCTACAAGGGGCTGTACGGCGGCCTCGGTCAGCGCGAGATACACGCAAAGAAGGGCTTGAAAAAGTCACAGAAAATCCTCGACTACATGGGCCATGAGGAACTTGCGGCCAACCTGTTCCGAGCCACCCAAACGGAGTCGAAGCTTCGTCGCGAGGGGGTTCATGGTAAGGATCAAGCAAACCGCACGCACTTCGCCGTCGGGAGGGAGGTTCGCGAGACAATCAAGCGACTCAGCGGGACCATGCCGGAAGACCTGCCAACCCCCGAGAAAAGCATCAAGCAGCTTGAACGCGAAGAACGGAAGCGGCTTGAGGAGAAAGACCGTGACAAGGAAGAGCGGTAATGCAATCTCTCCGTCTCCTGCTCTGGGTTACGCCAAACGGGCTCTAGTCCAGCGTCCGGCACACATCGCCATATGATGTGAAATCAACAACCACCAAGGCCTCCGAGGAATCGGGGGCTTTTTCTTTTGGAGCATTCGAAATGGATGAACTCATCCCAATCCAGCTTACCGACATCGGCGGAGAACAGATCCAGACCTGCAACGCTCGCGAACTTCACAAGTTCCTTGGTATTGGCAAGGATTTTTCAAACTGGGTTAAGGCTCAAATTGAGCGGGCTGCCTTTGCAGAAAATGTGGACTATATAAAAATTTCAGGAAAATCACTATCGCCCAAAAGGGCGAATTCAGGGAAAACACCTACTGAGTACTTTTTTACGATCTCGGCATCAAAAGAAATTTCGATGATGAGCAATACACCGAGGGGCAAGGAGGCACGTCTTTACTTCATCGAATGTGAACGAGTTGCAAAGGAAGCGACCGCATTTGCTCTCCCAGACTTTACCAACCCAGCCATTGCGGCGCGGGAGTGGGCAAAGCAGTACGAGCTTCGACAGGCTCTTGAGCACAAGGTGAAGCAGGACGCCCCAAAGATCGATTTTGCCGAGGCGGTCACTGCATCAGATGCCGAACACACCATCACCGAAGCGTCAAAAACGCTCGGCATCCGCCCAAAGAAATTTTTTGATTGGCTTCGAGCGAACGGATTTATCTACAAACAAGGCACACAAGCTATGCAGATTGCGATCACCAAGGGGCTTATGGTGACGCGTTTTCATTCTTTCACGCATTCCGATGGTGAAAAAGACCAGAAAACACACGCGCACGTCACCGGAAAAGGGATCTTTTACTTCTATCAACGGTTGTTGCAAGAAGGTTTGATCGCTCGAAATCCTAACCTAGAACTGACAGCGTAAAGCGGGAGAGATAGATGAACCAAGACGATAAAGAAGAGCTGATCGAAATGAACGATCAGCTCTTTGGTATCCCCAGACCGATTCTTAATGCATATTGCGAAGGAGACATCGACACTGCAAGAGAACTCCTTCGTCTTGATATGTGTGAAATACCGCGAGAACAGCTTTTGGTGGGATCAAGGATAACGAAAAACGCATCTGTTTTTATGTTTTTTCTCGCAGATGCTATGAAGAGAATAGCTGACGAAAAGCGGGAGGCAACACATGCCGAAGCCTGATCCGAGAATCAAGGCGATTGCCGATCGTTCCGGTTTCGATCTGATTTTCTCGCGTGCGGCAGAGGAGTTTGCGGAAGCGTCCGCAGCGCTTCTGCAATACCGCCGAGCAACGTATTTCGGAGACGGAGACGCTAGTGAGAAATTCAAGGAGATGGTTTCGGAGCTGGCGGACTGCCAAGTAATGCTTGAGCAGATCTTATACATCCTCCCAGAGCTTCAAGAAAAAATTAAACAAGTCCGCGATTTCAAAATCGAGCGCACTTTGGAGCGCTATGGAATCAACATCGAAAAGGAAAACGCAAATGACTGAAGAAAAGATTGATCTCGTCAATCATCCGGCTCATTATGAAAAGTACCGGATCGTACTGGAGCCGGTCGACCTAACCGAGACCCTTCCCCGCCCGCTCGCATCGGCCGTCGAATACATCCTTAGATCGCCGTACAAGGGCTCCGAAAAACTAGATATCAAAAAAGCCATCTGGTGGTTGAATAGATATCGAGATAGTAGGTGTGCCGGCTTTGAGGATATGCTGCCACCGCGGACGGCGACCATGATGGACTTGTTTCGCTATAAATGTGAAACGCTGAGTTTTCTCGTTATACGAGATGAAGATAATCTTTTCGTGACATCCGAAACGATAAATCGAACCATCGAAAAGCTCGAAAAGCGAATCGCCGAGATCGAAAAAGATGATTAAGAACTTTCTACGCGTGCTTTTCACGCCGAGCGCGTGGATACGGAACCACTCGACCGATGAGGGCGTCGATGCGTTCTTTCGCGTCCTGCTAGACAACCTCGATGATGTCAAACTCATCTCGTGCACTCGCTATCGGATTCAGCTCGAGTTTCGCAGGACTATCTATGAATTTTGGATAGCGAATCGCTTCTATGCCTTTCTTTCGGAGACTACCGCCTATGAAAGTATTGACGAAAAGAATGTGCGGGAGCTCTATAAGGTCCGCAACAAAATGCCGAGCCGCGCGACGGCATTTGCTTTTTACGATGCTTTCCGCGACGTAATTCAGCAAGCTGAAGACTGGAATTGCGCCGGGCTTAAGAGCATGGCAGAAGTGGTTAACGAGGAGAAAAAACATGCAGCTGAAGATTAAGAAACTCCACCCTAACGCCATAATGCCAACCTTCGGTACGGAGGCCGCCGCCTGCTTTGATCTGTACGTGTCAGAACGCACAGTGCTTCAGCCTCGCGTTGGGACTCTCGTGCCCACGGGCTTAGCTTTCGAAGTGCCCGACGGATACGTAATGAACATTTATCTGCGTTCATCTATGTGCAAAAAAGGAGTCTTAGGCTCTACGGGCGTCGTGGATGCCGACTACCGTGGAGAAGTCAAAGTGCAGGCCACCAACATCCATCGCAACCCGTTCGTTTTAGAAGTCGGGGATCGAATCGGTCAAGCGAGACTTGAGAAGTTAGAACCAGTAACGCTCGAGTGGGCGGAAGAGCTCAGTAAAACCAAGCGAGGCGAATGCGCCCAAAGTGGAATTCACCGAGGACGTGACGGCCAGCGGCAAGGAAATGAGATCACGGCAGCAGCCAAGACTCTCGGCATCGGCCCGAAGAAACTCTTTGACTGGCTCAGGCAGCACAAGTTCCTTTACTCGCAGTCCACTCAGGCCATGCAGACCGCGATCACCAGAGGCCTCATGGTCGTCCGCTTCGCCGACATTACGCGCACGGACGGCTCAAAAGAGAAGAAGGCACATGCCCACGTAACAGGCAAAGGACTTTTCTATTTCTATCAGGCACTCCGCAAGGAAGGCCTCATTGACCGCAACCCCATTCTGGAGCTCGCAGCATGAACAGAGACGACTTTTTCAACGAAGACGAACTCAAGGCCTTTTTCGGCTGCTCGCAGCGCACGATCTACCGATGGATAGCAGAGCAAGGCTTCCCGCGCGCAACGCGCGTGCTCGGGAAGCGCTTCTGGAAAAAGACCCGCGTCAGCGAGTGGGTGCGCCAACGCGAGGCGGCAGTCAATCGGAAATATCCGGCAGGACAGCATCAGCCCACTGCTGCATGAGCTCGCGCCGAATGTCGAGAAGGTCGCTGCGCTGATACGCGCGCACGACCTTCGAGCCCGTCTCGTGCATCAGCGCCTTTTCGGCAGCAGACCAGTTCTGCCCAGTCTCTTCGCACCAGTCGCGGAAGGTCGAGCGGCACCCGTGCATTGTCACGTGCCGATCCATGAACTTGTTCAAAATTACGCCAGGCGTCTGAGCATTGATAGGACGCTCCGCTTCAGGGAGTTTGCGGCTGACCAGCCCCTTGAAGACATACCCCTGCATCTCAGGATTCGCGATCCTGCATCTCTCGAGTACCGCAATTGCCTGCCTCGACAGAGGCACGCGATGCGGATACTCCTGCCTCACTTTCATCCTCTCCGGAGGAACGCTGAAGATCTTCTCGTCCCAGTCAATTTCCTCCCATCTCGCATAGCAGAACTCTTTCGCCCGCAGTGCTGTCAGAATCCCAAAGATGATAGCCAGGTGCGAAACCGCCCCGCGCTGCCAAAACACCCGGCAGACCTCCTGCGTCTCCTCAAGCGTCATCGCCTCGCGATGCTTCTTTTGGTAAACCTTACTAGGCGCGCCCAGCACCATGTCAAGGTTGCCTCGGTAAACCGCAGGGTTCGGGCCAGAGTAAAGCCCTTTGAAAATCGCGTAGGCAAAGACGCGCTCGAGCTTGCCCCTGAGCTTTGATGCCGTGTCGGTCTTCGTTGCCCAAAGCGGCTGAAGCACCGCAATGAGGTCATCGCGCGTGATCTCGCTGATAGGTTTCTTGCCGATCACCGGCGAGGCATACATCTCTATATTCCTGCGCCACTGCCACTTGTGCTTCTCGTTCTTCCACTGGCGCACCTGCTCAGTCGCATCGACGGCCTCAGGCCACACATCGTCAAAAGTGAGTTCGTCCTTGTCCTCGACAGCTACAGGCTGCCCCAGCACACCTCTCGGATCACGCCCCTCAGCAACGGCTTGCCTCATCGCCACGGCAACGGCTTTCGCTCTGCTCAGAGAGAAGGCCGGGAAAGCTCCGATCCCAATCTCTCTCCGCTTCCCGGCAGATTGATACTTGAAGAAGAAATAGCGGCCCTCGCCGCGAGCCCGGATATACAGTCCGGCATCGATCCTATGAATGCCCTCTGGCAGGGAGGCGATGGTCTTCTGAGTTACCTTGTCAGCCATGGTCTTCCATACACTTTTCCATACACCGCGACGGCCAAAGGCGACATCATGCGGCAAAGCATGGCAAAGTATGGCATGACAAGCGAGCGAACGCCCGTGATGATTAACGGAAATTTGCACTCATAGGCAAGCATTGTCATGATCTAGGCAAAGCCTGTCACCCCAGGATCATCTTTCGCCGAAACACCAACCGGAAAGATCATCAATCATCAGACTGCGGCGCTCTGCCGGCGTCGTCTGATGCATGCGGGTAATTTGCTCACCAAAAATTTCCGTCTGTACTGCAATCCCCTTTTGCAGACGATTCTCATCACTGACGACAGTCCGACTTTCAAGCGGCAGCGCGATACCCGCCGCCGTCATGGCAGTATGAACGCCGGCCAACACTGCTCGAGTTCGCGCCATGCCGGCATAGGGAGAAGCATGAAAGACCGCCTCCTCAATGTCGCCGGGCGCCAATCCATCGGCGAGTGCGGCTGCCGCAGTGCGCTCGCCAAGATCCTCAAACCCCAAACCGGCAGCGACGGACAACATAGCCAAATGCTTCTGTCGAATTGAAAGTGAAGCACCGCGCTTCGTCAGAAGCGTCATACGGTCTTCAATCGAATCAAAGTCGGGGGCGTTCACCTTTGAATTTGAATCCGCTGCATATGCCGCTCCGGCAGCACCAGCTCCGACGACAGAAGCCGCCATCGGCAGCGAAAGCACTTGTCTGCGGGAAAAGTTCGTCATTTCCGACTCCATTGGGATGTTTAAATGAAGCATCAAATGCAATGCATACATTCTGACAACGCCACGGATCAGCGTATCTGCTGATTCTGCCTAAAAATCAGATAAAGCCGCTCTCACTGCGTCCAGCAATTTCATGCCCAAAAGCGAAATCCCAAACGACCGCGTCCTAAATGGATTGAGAGATCTTCTGAACCCTCCAGCCAAGCGTGAACCGCTTTAATAATGGCACCTGACTGCTCCGGCTGACGCAGACCCTCATAAAGAAGTGCATTGGCAATCTGCACCGAAACAGGCGTACGTTCAAAACCCGCTATGCCTGTTGTGAGCAGTACCGAACGAAGAAATTCGCTCAGGACTCTCGGCCGATCTATATCGGCAAGCTCCATCAATTCACGACGGAAAACAACCAGTACTGGAGCAAGTCGTCGCGCAGCATGCGCCGCCTCCTGGGCAGAATCAGCACCTTCGAGCACGCACGGCAGAGCTCCTATCGCGGCACCGGCTCGACGGGCCAGAGCCCCTAATGCAGCTGAGAGAGCCGCCTCTAAGGGCGCTCGCCGCGGATCCTCCCAGCGCATTACAGGATTGTCATGACGGGCAGCCGTCGAAAAAAGCAGCAGTACGTCACCTGGTACTGGTCCCGTACGAGCGCGAAGTGCTTCAGGTCCCGCCAGCCAAAGCGGTCTGGCCATATCTTCGAGTACGGGGCGGCCAACATCCGCGTCAATGCCGGCAATCCACACCATGCTGCCAAATCCTGGGTTCGGTGCAAAAAAGCGAGCCGCAGAGACTGCAACAGCCCCGTCCGTCAAACGAAACGGGATAGAAACGGAATCAGCACCAGGTCCCTCTGGGGAGATCGTTTTTTGAGCAGACATCGCTCGCTCAAGCCGACGGAGCTCTTCTCCCACAGGGAAATGCATAAAGACGGGGCCTGCCGACGCAAATAGGAGATTAGATTCGGCAATGCCCAGCCGCTCCGCAGCCGCATGTGCAAACCCCTGCGCGGCTGCTGTTGAAAGATCTCCGCGGCCTGCGCAGCCTGAGCCCGCAGTAATCAGCAGTCTGGACCCTGCACCAGTCCAAACTTTTTGAGCTGCTTGTACAAGTCTTTCTGTGGCGCCGTCATCCGGATAGGCAGAGCCGAGCATTGCACCAGTCGCGACTGTCCATCGTGCCGGCGGCGTAAATTCTGCGCACCAAAAATTTCCGGCACTTCGCCAGACCGCTCCGGGAAGCGCAAAACGCGGCAGTTGATGATTGGATGCAGCAGAGTTCATGCAAATTTGGAAAAAGAAACGTTCACCCAAAGCATACCGCCCGGCAGCTTTTCTATCGAAAAACCATTCCGGGCGGTGAACTCCGCCGCCCCCTCAGGAGAAGGCCGCGGTCATCAAGGTTCAGAAAGCAATCAACGCAAACGGCCGTGGCAGTCCTTGAACTTCTTCCCGGAACCGCAGGGGCACGGATCGTTGCGGCCGCAATGACGGAAAGCCGCCTGCAAGCGCGCGTTCTCGTCCGCGCTCAGCTGATCCAGAGAACTGCCCTGATCATTCGGCGCATTGAGTCCCTGTGAAGCGTCGGCGTCAGCGAGATGCGATGCATCGGCACGAGCCTCGCCACGGGCAAGATTGTCTTCCGCAGCAGCCTGTGCTTCTTCAGGCTGTTTGATCTCAACGCGCATGAGTACCGTGGTCGTCGTTTCACGGATCGAGTCGAGGAGCTGCTCAAACATCGTGAAGGCCTCGCGCTTATATTCCTGCTTAGGCTGCTTCTGAGCGTAACCGCGCAGGTAGATGCCCTGACGCAAGGCGTCCAAAGCGGCAATGTGCTGGCGCCAGAGCTGGTCGATCACCTGCAGGAGCACCGAACGGCCAAAAGCAGCGAAAGCGTCATGGCCAACCAGCGTTTCCTTGGCTTCATAGATCTCGTTGGCACGATCAATAAGCGCCTTCAAAAGATCTTCATCCGTCGTCGCAGTGTCCGCGTCGAGCATCTTCTTGAAGTCGATTTCAATGCCAAAACCGCTCTTGAGTTTGTCGTTGAGCGTATCGAGATCCCACTGCTCTTCAACGGTATCCGCCGGCACAAAGCTGCGGAACAAATCGGTGAAATACCCCTCACGCAGATTCTTGATGAGCTCACTGCAGTCGGTCGCTTCAAGAATCTCATTGCGTAAGCCGTAGATCTCATGGCGCTGATCGTTCTGGACATCGTCAAACTCCAGAAGCTGCTTGCGGATGTCGTAGTTGCGGCCTTCCACTTTGCGCTGTGCGGATTCGATCATGCGAGTCAGCATCTTCGACTCAATCGCAACGCCCGGCTCAAGCTTGAGCCGATCGGCGATGGCGCGCATACGGTCGCCGCCGAAAATGCGCAGCAGCTGATCTTCCATCGACAGATAAAAGCACGATGAACCCGGGTCACCCTGACGGCCTGCGCGGCCGCGCAGCTGATTATCGATACGGCGGGATTCATGACGTTCGCTGCCGATGATGCGCAGGCCGCCGGCTGCCACGACCTCGTCATGGAGCTTTTGCCACTGCGACTTCACCTCAGCGATGCGCTGCGCTTTTTCTTCTGCGGAAAGCGTTTCGTCAGCCTCAATCGCACCTACTGCCTTGTTGATGCCGCCGCCGAGCACAATGTCGGTACCGCGGCCGGCCATATTGGTAGCAATCGTCACCATGCCGGGACGACCTGCATCCAGCACGATCTGCGCTTCGCGTTCATGCTGCTTGGCGTTGAGCACATTGTGCTCAATGCCCTCTTTCGTGAGCAGCTGCGAGAGCAGTTCGGAGTTTTCAATCGAGGTCGTGCCGAGCAGAACCGGCTGTCCCTTCGCGTGACATGCCTTGACGTCCTCAACGATGGCCTGATATTTCTCCGTCACCGTACGGTAGACCTTGTCTTGCTCGTCGATTCGTATCATCTTGCGATGTGTCGGAATAACGACAGTTTCAAGGCCATAAATGTCCTGAAATTCGTACGCCTCAGTATCTGCCGTACCCGTCATGCCTGAGAGCTTCTCGTACATGCGGAAGTAGTTCTGGAAGGTAATCGACGCCATCGTCTGATTTTCGTGCTGAATGCGCACGCCTTCCTTAGCTTCGACGGCCTGGTGAATACCTTCGCTCCAGCGACGCCCCGGCATCAAACGGCCCGTAAATTCGTCCACGATGACGATTTCACCGTCCTGCACCACATACTGCTGATCGCGCTTGAAGAGCGTATGGGCCTTCAGGGAGGCCATCAGGTGATGCATCAAAATGATGTTCTTCGGCGAGTAAAGCGATTCGCCGGGACCGACAAGACCGCGTTCTGCGAGGATCTTTTCGAGCTTCACATGGCCGGACTCGGAGATATAGACCTGATGGGCTTTTTCGTCGACCCAATAGTCGCCTTCGCCCTTTTCCTCCTGCTGGCGCGTGAGGAGCGGCGGAATTTCGTTGATTCGGAGGTAAAGATCCGTATTGTCATCGGCCGGCCCCGAAATAATGAGCGGCGTACGCGCCTCGTCAATCAGAATGGAGTCCACTTCGTCGACAATCGCAAAGTAAAGACCGCGCTGACGGCGAGCAGAGACGTCGTACTCCATGTTGTCGCGCAGATAGTCAAAGCCGAACTCATTATTCGTGCCGTACGTAATATCGGCCGCATAGGCTTCTTTCTTAGCCGCAGTGTCCTGCTGCGAAAGAATCTTGCCGACAGAAAGTCCGAGCCAGTGGTAAAGCCGCCCCATCCAATCCGCATCTCGCGAAGCCAGATAGTCGTTTACAGTCACGACATGCACGCCTTTGCCGGCCAAAGCATTCAAATAGACGGCAAGCGTAGCGGTAAGGGTTTTGCCTTCACCAGTGCGCATTTCAGCGATCTTGCCGTCATTGAGCACCATGCCGCCAATCAGCTGCACATCGAAGTGGCGCATACCGAGCACGCGCTTAGAGGCTTCGCGCACAACCGCGAAGGCTTCCGTCAGCAATTCGTCCGTGGTCGCACCCTTGGCAATACGGTCGCGGAATTCCTGAGTCTTGGCCTGCAGTTCGGCGTCCGAAAGCGCCTCCATGGCGGGTTCGAGCTTGTTGATCGCAGCCACTTGGCGGCGGTACTGCTTAATGAGCCGCTCGTTGCGGCTGCCAAAAATCTTGGTTAAAAGTTCGTCAAACATGTTTTCGCTGGAATTCTGCGTCGCGGCGTCTGCTGTCACGGCAGGCGTCTGCTTGGGTTTTAGGTCTGCCTGGACAATAGAGCCGTCAAAAAAAAGCGGAAGTCTTATCAATAAGACTGCTGCATTACATCCTGCTTAAGGTAGAAAACGCATCCATGCGCCTCAACCCATAAAGCATCGGGCACCATCTCGAGTAGACTTCTCCAAGAAGGGCTAGGCGCTCCGGCATGCTGATGGAAAAACCGTCCAAGACGGCCATATTCCCCAGAGAGCCGAGCACAATTGAAGGATTATCGCATTTTTGCGATCCTGCAATGCCGCCACTGAGCCCGAATTCATTGCGGAATAATGCTTTCCGCTGCAGATTGTCCGGAGACCCTTTTCGTGCCTAGGCTTCGCTCGCTTCCTGCCGGCTTTACGCTCAGAAACCGCGGATTCCGCTCTCCGGAAAAGTCACTCGCCGAATCGAGTGCCAGCGGAAAGCTTCTTGCCGAATACGAACTGGCCTGCCGCGCCGGCAAAGCCATCATGCCGCTTATTGACCAGCTGCGGCTGCCGCTCGACTTTTCATCCGGACGCGGTGTCCGGATAAACACCCAAGGCACCATTACCTTCATCACCGACAGCGCTGCTCAGCAAAGTCGGTTAAGAAATCTTTCTAAACGAATTCTTGAAAATCTCATTACGGCAGGCGTCCCTGTTATTGCGGTTGACTTCCGTAACCGCGGACGCCGCTCCACACTGAATGAAGTTGAAAAACCTGAGCCGATCCGAACCCCTTCACTCATTGCCGCTGCAGAACTTGAATCCTCTGCAGCCCGACTGATCAATCCTGACCTCAAACACCAGATACTCGCACTCGCAGCAGTGCTTCGCCCTCGGCCCGAAGAAATGCCGCTGGCCGTTGAAACGGCCTTGGAAGGCACGATTGAACGCATTGATCGACTGATCGGGCGTACCGATCGAATCAAAACACAGCTGCCGAGTGCTCCAGACGCCAAACTGATTCCCGATGAAGCCTCTGCCAAGGCGAACCCCGTACTGGCCGCCGTTCGCTCACGTCAGCGCGCACGGCTCGCTCGGCGTACGCTCGCAGAAACCGAAACGAATCAGATCGCCGAAGAAGCCCGGCAAGCGCTGGCGCTGCTGAAGACTGCACGTGAAAAATTGATGCCGCCCGCAGCAGAGGAGGCCGCAGCGGAGCTGCCGTTCGAACTTTCTTCCAAAGTACTCGACGATGCCGGCCAAAGCGCCGTCAGCGCCGCACTTAAGATCGCAGGATGGACGGCAAGACTCAACCAAGTGGAGGATCGCCTCATACTGCCTCTGGAAGAAGCCGTACAAACGCTTGCCGCCAAGGGAACACCGCCAGCCGCCGCCAGCCCCTCACTTCCGAACGCCGGAACGCCTGAGGAGCTTTCGCCAGCAGTGCTTCGCAGCGAGCTCAAGCGAAAAATAAAAGTCCTGCAAAGCAAACTCTCCGAAACGCTTTCGCAGATAAGACATATCGGCGTGCGCATGCCCGAGCTGCCCGATATTCTCGCCGCCGACAGTCGGCTGGCCCAGGAAGCCGCAGATCTCGCACGAGCACGCGAAAAAGGCGACTCGCAGGCTTTGGCTGTTGCGCTCTCGGCAGAAAGCTCCCGCAAACTCCTCTCGTGGGAGTCGCGTCTGGAAGTGAAAAGCCGACTCGACACGCTCGAGCAAACTCTGGCAGCCATGTCCAAGCGTTTTCTGGCCGACCGGCCTTGGCTGCTCGCGCCTCGGTCCAAATACGCCGACGAGCGTCCTGAGGCAATGGAAACGCTGCGGAAAATCGATCGACGGCTGATCAATGAAGAAGAGGCGCTCTCAAGCATGTCCGCAGAGATTGAGACATTGGCAGAAAAAGTCGAAATTCTCCGCGGGGATCTCCCTGACGACGCCCTGAGCGGCATCAACCCCTTGGAAGGTGCGCTTCTTGAATCGCTCAAAATCGTTTTTGCCCGTTTGCGCAGTCTGGAAGCTGTCCTTGGCGGACGTCTCAATGAATCCATCATTCCCTCGGAAGCAGAGGCCGAAGCAGACCCACAGCTCGCCGCCATCCGCGCGCGTCAACTCGCACGGCTTAAAACCTGGGATAACCGTGCCGCACTCCTTGCCGCCGCCGAGCAGTCGGCAGCCGCTGTTGATCGAGTGCTCACCGCGCCGCGCGGAGAGGGATTGTCCCCTGAACTCGCCGCTATGCTCGAGCGGGCGGCCGCAGAAGTGGTCGAACGTTTCGAAGCAGCTCGTGCTGCCATAGACCCCGACGCCAAGCCCCTTGAGCTGCCCGATCTTTTCGGCGCGCCTATACCGGCCGACGAAAAATCGGAGTCTGCCGCCCCGCACGCCAGTCAAACCGCTCGAGCAGCGGAAGATGCCGTACAGGCAGCGGCCGAGGCAGAGGAGGCCCAACAGCTGGAACTTCGCACCAAGCTCGAGGAGCTGCTAACCATTATTCCAATATGGGCCGACCGTCTGCCGCGCATGCCGGACCCCAAACTCATCCCGAATGAAGCAGAGTGCGCCGGCAATCCGCAGCTCTCTGAACTGCGAAGCCGTATGCTCAGCCGGCGCAGTCGCCGTGAAGATCTGCAGGCACGTCTCAGCAGTCTGCACGAAGCTGCGCTTAAGCTGCGCGAACGCCTGGGCAATCCTCTCGCCGACGCTGCCGAAACGGGCCGTTATGCTGCCGCACTGATGCGTGACGCCGACCGTTTTTCGGCAGACCTTGGCAAATAAAAAGCCGCAGGCAGCGTCATACAGCCCGCGGCTTTGCGTTTTCCGTCGGAAAATGCACAGTTAGAACGGCAGCTTCCCGTCATCGGGCGCTTCAGGACGAACCGCGGCAGGCTGAGGCCAAAAATCAACCGGACAGTCCTTAGCATGTTCGAATGTTACGGTTTCAAAGGCTGAAGGATCCGCTAAAAGTGCACGCAGCAGCTGGTTGTTGAGGCCATGCCCCGATTTTTCTGCAATGTAATGCGCAAGCAGCGGCGCGCCGAGCACATAAAGATCCCCCATTGCGTCCAGGATCTTATGCTTCACAAATTCACCTTGTTCGCGCAGCCCTCCGGGATTGAGCACCCGGAATTCATCCATGACGATGGCGTTGGACAGTGAGCCGCCTTGCGCAAGACCAATTTTGCGAAGCATTTCCACATCCTGAACGAACCCGAATGTCCGGCACCGCGATACGGCCTGTTCATAGTTGACTTTGGAAAAGTCAATGTCAGCATATTGATCCGTAGCGTCGATCGCCGGATGACCGAAGGCAATGCGAAACGACAGCCGGAAGCCTTCGTGAGGTTCCAGCCGAGCCAGTTTGCTGCCTTCGCGCACCTCAACGGGCTTCAGAATACGCACGAAGCGCCGCGGCGCCTTCTGCTCAACAAGTCCGGCGCTGTGAATGAGATAGACGAAGGCTGCTCCGGATCCATCCATGACGGGGATTTCCGGCGCATTGACTTCAACGAGACAATTGTCCACGCCAAGTCCCGAGAAAGCACTCATCAAATGTTCAATCGTCGCCACCGCCGCACGCCCGACGTTCACGGTCGTTGCCATGCGCGTGTCGTTCACATTCATGGGCGCAGCAGGAATATCGACAGGCGGATTAAGGTCAACGCGGCGAAAGACAATACCGGAATCTTCCGGTGCCGGATGAAGCACCAGACGGATTTTGCGGCCGCTGTGCAGACCGATGCCGACAGCGGCTACAGACTCGGCGAGCGTGCACTGGCAGAACATGACTCAATACGCCTCAGCTCAAATACTTCGGAATGCTGAATTTCGGCGCCCCTGTCTGCGCGGCTTCCTCATCGGTCTTCTTCTCCGTCTTCGGCGTGCCAAAGATCGTCGGCGGTTCGTCAGACGAAGGCTGCGAAGCTTCAGCAGCAGATGCGGGCTGACCAATTGCCGGCGCAGCGGCGGGTGACGTTGTGTCAACGGTCGTCGTCGGATCAATCGGGCGATCGAGACCGGTTGCGACTACCGTAACACGCACTTCATCCCCCATTTCCTCAGACATAGCCGAGCCAAAGATGACGTTGGCCTGTTTGGTGACAAAGGTATTGAGTACGCCCATCGCCTCGCGAATTTCCGCGAGCGTGAGACTTTCATTGCCAGTGAAGTAAACAAGCATGCCGCGCGCCCCCTGAAGGTTGGCGCCTTCGAGCAGCGGACAAGCGATGGCCGCTTCCGCAGCTTTGCGGGCACGATCGGGACCGGATGCCGTCGCCAGGCCGATGATGGCGCTGCCGCGCTCGCTCATGACGGTCTTCAAATCTTCAAAGTCGACATTGATCGTGCCGGGCGTATGAATGATTTCCGCGATGCCGACGCAGGCTTTGTAGAGCACTTCGTTGGAGGTTTCAAAGCATTCTTTCATCGTGGCGTTCGGCGGGCATTCTTCTTCGAGCTTCTCGTTCAGAATGACGATCATCGAATCGACTTTGCTCTTGAGATTTTCAATGCCTTGTTCGGCCGTACGCATACGGCGAGCGCCTTCAAAACTGAAGGGCTTTGTCACCACGGCCACCGTGAGAATGCCCAATTCCTTCGCAATCTCAGCAATCACCGGCGCAGCGCCCGTTCCCGTACCGCCGCCCATGCCGGCCGTAATAAAGAGCAGATTAGCTCCGCGGATCGCTTCCGCCACCTGTTCGCGCTTTTCCTGTGCGGCAGCCGCACCGATTTCCGGACGCGCTCCCGCACCCAGTCCGGTGCTGCCGAGCTGGATGTTGACGTGAGCCTTGGAGCGCTGCAGTGCCTGATGGTCCGTATTGGCAGCGATGAACTCAATGCTCTTGGCGCCGTGGGTAATCATGTGCTCGACGGCATTTCCGCCGCCGCCGCCCACGCCGATCACCTTGATCACGGTTTTGAGCGGGTCAAATTCAGGAAGAACTTCAAAAGGCATGTCAACCTCGTTAATGGAATTGGTGAATTATCCGTTCTTTTTGGCCATTCTGCGGACAGAGAAAGCGTTGGACACGTCAATAGTCGCCAATGAAGAATGTCTTCAGGCGCTCACGGAATCCCTGCCGACGCCTGACGCCCCATGCATTCTCTACACCGAGCGCACCGGCGTCGATAGCACACTGCACTAAGCCAGCAGCCACTACTGAATCAGGCCGCTGCAGCAGCGCCGACTCGCCTTCTGCGCGCCGGGGCAGTCCAATACGCACACGTTTGCCCATTTCCGCCGCAGCCGCATCAGCGATGCCCGGGAGCATGGCTCCGCCGCCGGTGAGCACCACGAGTTCGACATGGTCAAAAGCTCTTGCATCAATAAGCAGCTGTCGGTAGAGATGGAAATATTCTTGTGCGCGCGCCGCAAGGGTCTTCACGAGCAGATCCCGGGAATAAAGGCGTGAAAGCGCACCGTGAGATTCAAACTGTACAACTTCACCGGCAATAACCTGCGACAGACGGCACTCCCCCGAATTGCGCTTTAGTTCCTCGGCTTCCTCAAGACTGATGCCGAGAACCATAGCCAAATCGCGGGTGAAAATTTCAGCGCCCCAAGGACGCACGTCAGTGAACTGTACGCGTCCCTCAGCCATCACAATGATCGATGTCGTCTGCGCACCGATATCGATTACCGCTGCACCGCATGTTTTTTCGGTTTCGGAGAGAACGGCCTGAGCCGCTGCCCAGGGATGCGGCTCATAGTTGATGACCTCCACTCCGGCGCGCTGAATACAGCGCTTCAGATTGTCGGCATTGGTTTTGGAGCCGTAAAGTGCATGCACATAAGCCTCAAGCTTAGGCCCCACCAATCCGATGGGACGGGCAGTCATCACGTCGCCGCAGCGGAATCCCTGCGGAATCAGTTTGATGACAGTGCTGCCTTTGCCTTCGCGCATGGCGGCGAGCCGAGCATTTGATTCGGCCTGTTCAACGTCTTCCCGAGAAACCTCTTGTCCGCGAAGCACCGTTTGTCCAACACAGTTGGCGCTCTGCAGGTACTTGCCGCCGATCGCAGCCCACACACCGGAAAGCTGAACTTCGGCCGTGTACTGCGCTTCCTGCACAGCCTTGCGAATCGATTGAACAGCTTCTTGTACGTCAACGACGCACCCTTCCTGTACGCCCGAAGAGCGTGCATTCCCCATGCCGATCACCCGCATGGAACCCGGTTCTGCGCCAGGTCGCGCGACGATGCAAAGCACTTTATCCGTGCCGATGTCGAGGGCGGCAAAGAACTCGCGGCCGTGATCCTGAGACTTCATGAGAGCAATGGATGGGAAAGGAAGGATTCGAAAGAAGGATATTGTAGGACGTCATATGACGCAGTGAGCATTTAGCGGGCAGCTGCACCGCCTTCAGTCTCATGCGACTCGCTCGATGCCGCATCCGCGGCATCATCCGCAGCCGATGCTGCCTCAATATCGTCCACTGAGTCTTTGCTTGATGACGCTTCCGCTTCTGCCGCCGCATCCGCCGCGCCATCGGCATCCCCAAGCGATGGACGAGCACTGCTCTGAGCGGACGCGGCCTGCACGGATGCCAGATATTCCGCCACCTGTTCGCGATTGACCTTGCCGGCTGCAATCGCCCGACGATAGCGGGCATCGAGCGAAGCCGGCGGTCCGCCCATAATTTCCACAATTCGCGGATACGCTTCCACCACCTGACGCAGACGCTCCTCAACGGCTGCGCCGTTAGCATCGCGTCCGAGTTCAATCTTTGTGGGGGGAATCGTCGGACTTTCTATCGTAAGCGTCCAGCTGCCTCGGTCTGAAAGCTCCAGTTCGGTAATCTTGGCGGGAATATGTTCCGTCAGTCCGCTGAATCGGCGCCAGCGGCGAAGCATTTCCGGTACGGCCTGAGCCTCCCCGCGAAATGTTGGAGCGCCGGCCGTTTCCGATCCTTCATCAGGATTGGCCGAAAAAAGCTGACCTTCACCGCTGACGAGCCGGCCGTCTTCATAGACTGCCGCGGCTTCGTATACCGTCACATCAATCATCAGCGCGTCGGGCCAAACACGGCGCACTGCGGCGTACTGCACCCAAGGCACCGTTTCGGCGGCATCTCTGACGGCCTTCAAATCAACCGTAAAAAAGGTTTTACCTGCAGCAGCGGGCTCCACTGCTTCTTTTAACCTCGCCAACGGCACCTTCTGGACGTCCCCGGTCATCTCCAGCCGCTGAAGCATGAAGATCCGCCCATCAGCGGCCTCTCGCACGACAAGCGCGCCCAGTATGAGCACAGCCAGGAGTCCCGCCACTCGCGCCGCAGGAAGCCCCCATCGCCGAAGACCGTAACGCATGCGTTCGGTCGCACCGAGACGTTCGCGCGGCACAGGAGGAAGCTCATCCGCAAATTCAGGCGTACGGCTCCCTACATGCAAATTGTCCGCAGCAGCCCGCTTTCCTCTGGCAGCAAGCGTCGGCTCCTGCCGCCCCAGACTGTCCTGAGGCAGCGGGATCTGTCGCAAAGGATTGCCGGCAGCGTCGGTCCGTTCAGTTTGCGGTACGTCCATCTTCGGTCAAAGCGCAGATCAGATCAAGCAATGTCCGTGCGGGCGAGTCCGAGCACTCTGAGGCAGAGGTCGGCATAGGACAGCCCTACAGCACGAGCCGCCATCGGCACGAGCGAGTGCGGGGTCATGCCCGGCGACGTATTGATTTCGAGCAATGCAAATGTTCCGTCAGCGCGTTCAAGCGCGTCGACTCTCGACCATCCGCGGCAGCCGAGCACTGCGAAGGCTTTCTCGCAAGCAGCAGCAAGCGCTTTCGCCGAAGCCTCTGGAAGCTTTGCCGGACACTCGTAGCGCACAACATCCGTGTAGTACTTATTCTGAAAATCGTAACTGCCTTCAGGAGCACAGATCTCAATCACAGGGAGCGCCTTGCCATCCAGAATGGCCACCGTAAACTCGCGCCCGTGAATGTACTCCTCCACCAACACCTCTGCGGCATCACGCTCAGCAGCGGCATTGAGCGCAGCTCGCAGCGAATGAAGGGAAAGCGCATCGCGATCGAGCTTGGTAACGCCAATCGAGGAGCCGTCATGACCGGGCTTAACGACAACGCCGTCAGCACCAAACTCGGCAATGGCACGCTCGAGCTCAGCATCCGATGCGGCTGCCGTCAAACGCACGCCCGCAGGCACGGAAATGCCGTTGGCACGCCAAATGTTCTTCGTAAGCTCCTTATCCATCGCAATCGCCGAAGCCGTCACGCCAGGACCGGTATAGGGAAGACCTATGCAATTGAGGAGTCCCTGTACGGAGCCGTCCTCACCCAAGGTCCCGTGAAGCGCAATAAAGGCGGCATCATATGCGCCCTCTTCCAGACCGCCCACGCTGTCAACAGCCGGATCCCAGCTTTCAACCTCCAGGCCCTTTGAAGCCAGCGCTTCCTTTACGCCGCGCCCCGATAGAAGCGAAACCTCACGCTCAGAGGAAATGCCTCCCTCGAGCACTACAACGCGTTCAAGACGCGGTTCTTCTGCTTGGGTCATTTGCAGACTCCTATTTTTTATTCCATCAGAGACGACCGGCGAGTTTCGGCGCCGCACGGCCAATTGAGCCCGCACCCATCGTTACGACAACGTCACCGGGCTCTACGAGCGAGCGCACGGCATCGGGCACTTGATCAACATCCACCACAACGGGTTCACTGCGGCCAGAGGCTTTGATGGCCTCGGCAAGATGGTGACTGTCTGCACCGGGGATGGGGGCTTCCCCCGCAGGATAAACATTGGCCAACACGACGCCGTCGACATCCTCAAGGACTTTCACAAAATCATTGAAGCAGTCGCGCGTACGAGTGTAGCGGTGCGGCTGGAAAGCAACGACAATGCGGCGGCCGGGCCACGCACCGCGTACTGCCGCGAGGGTTGCCGCCATTTCGTGCGGATGATGACCATAGTCATCAATCAGTGTGAAGGTTCCCATGATGCGGCCATCCGCATCCTGAATAGGAATATCACCCCACTGTGCAAAGCGCCGGCCTACGCCCTTAAATTCTGCCAAGCCGCGCTTGATGTCTTCGTCCTTAACGCCCGCCAAGGTCGCGATCGCGACCGCCGCCAAGGCATTGCGCACATTATGTACGCCCGGCAGGTTCAGTACGACGGGCAGCGGCGGATGATCGGGGCGAAGAACCGTAAAACGCATGCGCGTGCCATCGGCCGTCACATCAATTGCGCGAACGGTAGCGTCATGAGAAAGACCGTACCCAATCACGGGTTTCGTTACGCGCGGACGAATCGAGCGAACGTTATCGTCGTCCATGCAGAGCACGGCTACGCCGTAAAAAGGCAGACGTCCGAGAAAGTCCACAAAAGCACTCTTTAGTTTCTCAAAGTCGTGCCCATAGGTATCCATGTGGTCTTCGTCAATGTTGGTGACGGCAGCAATCACCGGCGTGAGATTCAGAAACGACGCATCAGATTCATCGGCTTCGGCCACCAGAAATTCGCCCGTTCCCAAGCGAGCATTCGCGCCTGCGCTATTGAGTTTTCCGCCGATGACAAAAGTCGGATCCAGTCCGCCTGCGGCGAGCAGTGATGCGGTAAGCGAGGTGGTCGTCGTTTTCCCATGAGCGCCTGCAATAGCAATGCCGCGGCGCAGCCGCATTAATTCAGCAAGCATCACCGCGCGCGGGACAACTGGAATATCCAGTTCACGAGCAGCGGTAACTTCTGGGTTGTCAGCCTTTACGGCCGAAGAAACGATCACTGCATCCGCGCCGCGGATGTTCTTCTTGTCGTGTCCGAGCGAAATGCGCGCCCCCAAAGACTGCAGACGTTCAGTCACGGGCGACGCAGTGATATCCGAGCCGCTGACGACATAACCTAAATTGAGGAGCACTTCGGCGATGCCGCTCATGCCGGCACCGCCGATCCCGACGAAATGCAGATGATTGACCAGAAACTTCAAGGTGGTTCTCCGTAAAAGGGGCAAATATTCGCGTGCGAGCGTCAGGCCTTCGGGATCTTCGGCGCCCGACGTGCGACGACTTCTTCAATCAAGTCAGCGACTTTAGCCGCCGCATCCGGCGCGGCAATGGCGCGTGCTGCTTGAGCATGCTCGAGCAGCGACTCACGCGTCATGCCTGAAATGAGCTTGGCCACAGCCTGCGGGGTAAAGTCCGCTTGATTCACCAACCAGGCCGCCCCCCGATCCGCAAGATATTTGGCATTGCCGAGCTGGTGCTTAGTGGTTTTGGCAATAAAAGGCACCAACACTGCAGCGGCGCCCGCTGCGCACAATTCCGAACAGCTCGTTGCACCCGATCGGCACAGCACCAGGTCACTTTCGCGGTAGCGCGCTGCCATATCGTCAATGAAAGGCACGACTTCAGCCGCAACGCCTGCCTTGGCATACGCTTCGCGCACAGCCGCATCACGATCGCGCCCAGTCTGATGAAGGACAATAGGACGCTCACTCTCAGGAATCATTGCCAAAGCCTGCGGCAGCACGTCGTTGAGTACCTGAGCGCCCAGCGAACCGCCGAAAATAAAGAGTTTTAGCGGCCCCGTACGCCCGGCAAAACGCTCTGCGGGCGCCGGCAGCGCCGCGATTTCGGCGCGCACGGGATTCCCTGTCGTATGCCCTTTGATGCCTGCAAACGTGCGGGCACCGCCCGCAAACCCGCAGGCCAGCGCATCGCAAAAAGGCAGCACAGTATTGGTGGACATCAAGAGGTCAGCGTCGCAATTCATCAGCACAATGGGACGCTTGAGATTCTGCGCCGCAAAGCATACCGGCACAGCGATGTAGCCGCCCGTGGAAAACACTGCCGTCGGACGAAGTTTTTTAAGCAGCTTGCGGGCATCCCAGATAGCCTTGAGCATCTTGATGCCGCCCGTAATCATCCCTGTAATGCCGCGTCCGCGCATGCCTTGGAAGTTAAGCGGATGGAATTCGATCCCCTGACGCTCTACAAGCCCTTTTTCCATGCCGGTGGTCGTGCCAATCCAAACGATCTTCCATCCTCGATCGGCCATTACGCGAGCGACGGCCAGACCAGGCATCACATGTCCGCCAGTCCCTGCAGCGGCGATGACGAGCGTGCGGCCGTCGGCCGCAGTTTGTTGTTTGTTGTCAGCGGTCACACCTGACCTCCTCGCATCAAAATTTTGTTTTCTCGGTCTACTCTTAAAAGCAGTCCAATGGCGATCATGGATGAGAGCATGGAGGATCCCCCAAAGCTCACAAACGGAAGCGTGAGCCCTTTCGTCGGAAACGCCCCGGAAGCTACGCCAATATTGATAATCGCCTGAACTCCGAACCAAAGTCCCACACCTTGCGCCAGCAAGCCCGGGAAAAAGCGCTCCAGCTTGATCGCCTGCCGACCGATTTCGAATGTGCGGCGAATGAGCCAGTAAAAAATAAAGAGGATGAGGATAACACCGACCAGTCCGGTTTCCTCCGCCACTACAGCCATGATGAAGTCGGTATGAGCCTCGGGCAGGTAGTTGAGCTTCTCGACGGAACCGCCGAGCCCTACGCCGAAGAGTTCACCACGGCCGAAGGCGATGAGCGAATGTGAAAGCTGGTAGGCCTGCCCCAGAACATACTCATCGGACCATGGATCCAAATACGCCAATACGCGCGAGAGGCGCCACGGCGTCATAAAAATCATCAGTGCCACGAAAGCGACGATCACCGTGCCGACGGCAAGAAAGATCTTCATCGACAGACCGCCCAGAAAGAGCACGCCCATGATGACTACCGATACCACCACCGTCGCCCCTAGGTCGGGCTGCTGCATCAGCATGAAGGCGATGATCACCATGACAATCGCCATGGGGAAGAACCCCTTTGAAAAGGAGTGCATGTACTCCTGACGCTTCACGGTAAAGGCTGCGGCATAAATCAGAGCGCAGAGCTTCACCATTTCCGAAGCCTGAATCGAAAGGGGCCCGAGCTGCAGCCATCGGCGAGCGCCGTTGACGCTCTTGCCGATAACGGGAAGAAACACACTGGCAAGGAGCAGCAAACCGACCGGCAGCAGCCAGGTGGAGTGACGATACCAAAAGTTCATCGGCACGCGGTAAACCACCGCTGCGGCGCATAGCGCAAGGAGAATGCTCATCAAGTGGCGCTTGACTTCGCCGAAATTGGCAGAATCTCCCAACCCGCCCGCGCCCATGGAGGACGTGGCCGAAAAGACCATGACCGTTCCAAAACAGACGAGCGCGGTGGTACAGATGATCACTTCCCAGTTAAGGCCGGGCGATGAACGTTGATCTGCACCCCAGTCGGAATCTAAACGCCTCACAGAAAACCTCTCTTACGCCATCAGCCCTGCACAGCTTCATCGGCCTTCGGAACAACATGATCCGCGATTTTGGCGGCCTCAGCCTTGAATCGTTCACTGCGTTCGGCATAGTCACGGAACATGTCCCATGAAGCGCAAGCCGGTGACAAAAGTATCTGATCACCCGGACGGCTCTTTTCCCAAAGCCAGTCCTCCGCGGCCTCAAGCGTCTTAAAGGTTTCTGTTGCAACACCAGCGGGCGAAACGGCTTCGCGGATTTTGGCCGCATCACGCCCAATCAAGGCCGCAAACGCCACTCGCCCCTTGAGCTCTTTGGCAAGCGGCGTGAAGTCCTGCCCTTTGCCGTCGCCGCCCATCAAAATCAGAATTCGGCGTCCCTGAGCGGCAAGTCCGCGCACGGCGGCAGCCACTGCGCCGACATTGGTCCCCTTGGAATCGTCAATGAAATCGCGGCCTTCAATCGTGCGTACGAGTTCCACACGATGCGGCTCCCCTCGATAAGTACGGAGCACGCCAATCGCAGGCCGAGTTTCAATGCCGGCGCCCGTAATAAGTCCCAAAGCTGCGAGTGCGTTCATGGCATTGTGCCGGCCGCGGATGAGGAGCTCGAATTCCGGCAGAAACAGCGCGTCGACCTCCATCTGATCGCGAAGTCCCAGCCAGTAGCCCTGTGAGGCATGGGCCGCCATCATCAGACCAAGTTCACCCTCTTTCTGCGGCTTCGTCGCGCCGAATGTGAAGCATCGAGCCGCTGACTGTTCGCGATCATCCACTTTTTCAAGTTCAGCCATGACGAGCGGATCTTCACGATTGACGACGCGTACGGTATCGGGGGCAAAAATACGCCCTTTGGCGTGCGCATAGGCCTCCATGGAACCGTGCCAGTCAAGGTGATCCTCGGTGATGTTCAAAAGAGCTGCTGACGTACAGTTGAGCGTATGCGTTGTTTCCAGCTGAAAGCTCGAGAGCTCAAGCACCCAAATGTCGGGAAGGGCTCCGGCCGCTTCGGCTTTACTGAGCTCCGCGACGGCATTAGGTCCGATGTTGCCCGCAGCAACTGCGTACAGTCCCGCTGCCGCAGCCATTTTGGTGGTAAGCGTTGTCGTCGTCGTTTTGCCGTTTGTGCCGGTAATGCCGATGACTTTGGGAGCATATCCCTGCGTACGCTTCAGATAGGCGAGCTCCTGCGCAAAAAGCTCAATCTCGCCGACGATAGGAATGCCCGCTTTGCGCGCTGAAGCACAGACGGAGGCTGCCGCACCAAAGTAAGGCGAAACGCCCGGCGACATCACCACAAGTTCTACGCCGGGCGCCGTCGTTTCAGGAAAGCCGCCCAGCGTCATCTCGCAGCCCGGAACCGCCTTGCAAAAAGCGTCAAGGCCCGCAGGCGCCTCACGCGTATCAAAAGCATGAACGCGCCAACCATGGTCATTGAGGTATTGAGCGGCAGCACGTCCAGAAGCGCCAAGCCCGAGTACCCAGGCACTGCGGCCAGCCCCTTCGGCGGCATTCAATGTAATGAAGGATTTGTCTTCAGCTTCAAGCATTTTTTGACTAACCTGCGAAAACCGCTGTTTTTCAGCGAACGTCTCACTCAGTGAAGCGCAAGCACCGAAAGACCAAGCGCTGTCAGAATAAAAGTAATGATCCAGAATCGAACCACGACCTGAGTTTCCTGCCATCCCTTGAGTTCAAAGTGATGATGAATGGGCGCCATCAGGAAAACTCGCTTGCCGTGAGAAAAACGGAAATAGGTCGTCTGAATCATGACGGAAAGCGTCTCCACCACGAAAATACCGCCCATAACGGCGAGGATAAGCTCCACACGCGCGACAACCGCCATCGTGCCCAAACAGCCGCCAAGCGCAAGAGCTCCCACGTCGCCCATAAAAACTTGTGCCGGATGAGCGTTGAACCACAGAAAGGCCAGTCCCGCGCCAGCCAAAGCCGCCGCAAGAACTGCAAGTTCTTCAGCGCCAGGAATATGAGGCGCAGCCGCTGCATAGGCAGCGCCGGCAAAATCAGGATTGCCCGCCGCATAGGCATAGAGCCCGAGCGCGGAGCCAACCAGCACCGTGGGCAGAATGGCCAGGCCATCCAACCCATCGGTGAGGTTCACCGCATTGCTCGATCCGACGATCACGATATAGACGAAGACAATGAAGCCGATCAGCCCCAGCGGGAAAGCCCAGTCAGTCCAAAGCGGCAAGTAGAGGTGAATATTGGCCGTTACGTCCAGCGGAAAACGAGCGTCGTACCAAGCGCCAATCGCTTCAGCAAATGTTCCGCCTGGCTCAACGGCAAGCGCCAAGGCAAGATAAAAAGCTGCCGCCAAACCAATCACTGACTGCCAGGAGAACTTTTCACGAGCGCTCATACCGTGTGGATCGTGGTGCACGATCTTGCGGTAATCATCGATCCAGCCAATGGCGCCGTAGCCCAACGTCACAAAAAGCACCACCCAAATAAAGCGATTCCCAAGATCTGCCCAGCAAAGCGTTGAAAGGGTGATGGCAGCAAGAATCAGTGCCCCGCCCATTGTCGGCGTACCGTCCTTGGCCAGATGCGTTTTAGGACCGTCCGTGCGAACGGCCTGACCGAAGTGAAGCTTCTTTAGTTCTCTAATGAGGGCGGGACCGCAGGCCAGTCCAATCACGAGTGCTGTCAAAAACGCCAAGAGTGCGCGCAGCGCCAGCGAATCGGCAGGAGAAGAAAAAAGGAAGTTGAGCATGATGCGAAAAGTCGGGCAGAAGCTCGTGAAAAAAATAAAAAAGAAAAATCAGAACGCTGGGAAATGCTTCAACGTCTCAACAACCTTCCCAAAGCCTGACGAGTGGCTTGCTTTGACGGCCACCGTTGCCCCTTTGAGCGGCAGTTCAGGCAGATGCGCAATCAATTCATCTCGATCGGCAAACCACCGTCCTCTGACGCCGTCAATGCCGAACGCTTCTGCCGCGTTCTTAGAGAGCGGTCCTGCCGCCCAGAAATAGTCGATGCCCAGCGTCTTCGCGGCACCGCCCACTTCAGCATGCCAAAGCTCAGCATCACGACCGAGCTCACCCATGTCGCCAAAAAGGAAAATGCGTGCGGGCTTTTCCTCTGCGAGCATCGCGATCGACGCGATAGCACTGTCGGGATTGCAGTTGTATGCATCATCAATCAGCGTGAAGCCCGCAGGAGACACCATGCGGGCTCCTCGCCCGGGGAGTGCCTTAAAGGCGGCCAGGCCTTCGGCGATGGCGTCGACATCAATTTGCTGCGCCAGTGCAGCAGCGGCTGCGCCTACGGCGTTGTGAATGTTGTGCGCGCCTTGAACCTGCAGCCCGATGACACGGTCAATGCCGTAAGCAAGAAGCCGCAGCCCCTTGCCCGGCACCAGTTCGCCGCGGACATCGGCCGCCACCCCTTCAGCGGTAGCGTAGGTAAGCGTACGCACACCGCGGGCAAGCGCATAGGAAGCCCAGACGTCGGCACAGGGATCGTCAGCGGGATACACTGCAACCCCGTCGTTCGGGAGCGCAGCAATTAAAAGGCCGTTTTCAAAAGCCGCTTCAGCCACAGTTTCTAAATACGCCTGATGCTCGCGCTGCGCATTAGTCATCAGCACGACCGTCGGGCGAATCCAGTCAGCCAGCCGGGCCATTTCACCGCGATGATTCATCCCGGCTTCCACAACGGCAGCCCGACAGCCGCAATGAAGACCGAGCAGCGTATGCGGCACGCCGACGTCGTTGTTGAAATTGCCTTCCGTAGCATGGATGTTTTGCACACCCCAATGAGCTGCGAGAATCGCCTTCATCATCTGCGTGGTCGTTGTTTTGCCGTTGCTGCCGCCCACCGCTGTGAGCGCAATACCGAAACGGCGGCGCCAAGCCCGCGCAATCAGTCCGTAAGCCCGACGGCTGTTTTCCACCACAAGCTGAGGAACGTTCAGTCCAGTCTCTACGTGTTCGACCACCAAGCAGAATGCGCCTGACTCGGCAGCCTGTGAAAGATAGCGGTGTCCGTCGGTGCGCTCTCCCGAGAGCGCGACAAAAACATCGCCCGCTCGTACGATGCGGCTGTCGGTGACGACACGGATCCACGATGCGTCTTCATTCGCGGGATCTCCGTGAACTTCAACCAATTCGTCGCACAGGGCTTCAAGAAGCCACTTAAAGGACTCGTGTTCGGACGGAATTACTTCGGTTTCTGCCTGCATGGTTTCTATTGTTTGTCATCAAGAAGCAAAGTGTCTGACTGACCTTCAGGCCAGAACGCCTTTGCAATCAATGGGGTATTTCTTTTTACTTCCGGCTGCGGACTGCGCGGCATTCATTAAAAGCCTCGCGAAGGACCTCTCCGTCAACGAAGTGGTGCGGCCCGTCATTGAGGATCTGTTCGCATTCATGCCCTTTGCCGGCAACGAGGATGATGTCTTTAGCGTCAGCAGCAAAAACGGCACGATGAATCGCTTCGCGGCGGTCAACAACGGCCATTGTCCGCTGATCAGCACCCGGTACAGCCTGTACGCCCTGCATGATCGCATCGACAATCGCCTGAGGATTTTCCGTCCGAGGATTGTCACTCGTAACGATGACTTGATCGGAAAGCCGTGCGGCAATTTCGCCCATGATCGGCCGCTTACCGGCATCGCGGTCACCGCCGCAGCCGAAAACCGTCCATAGCCGTCCGCCCCGGGCACGCGCATTGGGTATGAGGCACTCAATGGCCTTTTCCAACGCATCCGGCGTGTGGCCGAAATCCACAACTCCGAGCGGCATTCCATCGGACTCAAAAATCTGCATGCGGCCCGGAGGCGGAGTGAGTGCTTCCAAAGCCCGCACGACTTTTTCGATGGGATGGCCGCAAGCGGCTGCAGCCGCAGCCGCTTCAAGCGCATTTTCAACATTGAAAGTGCCAAGCGCATGCAGCTCAACGGGAAATTCGCGCTTGTCGCAGACAAGCGTGAAACGCATGCCGCGGTGCGACGGCTCAATCTGCTTGGCTTCAAGCACGTGAGCAACGCCGAATGCCTGCCCGAAAGAGGCTGCCTCTCCCTCCAATCCAGTCACCCAGATCTCGGAGCCGTTCTTTTGAGCAGCATCAGCGTACTTCCGGCTCCAGGCATCCGCGGCATTCAACACGGCAGCCTTCAGACCCGGCCAAGCAAAAAGAAGTCCTTTGGCCTCGCCGTACGCTTCCATCGTCTGGTGGTAATCCAGATGATCACGAGACAAATTGGTGAATACACCCACTTTGAAGTGCGTTCCCTTCATGCGCCCCTGATCGAGCCCAACGGAACTCGCTTCCATCACAAAACTCTTGGCACCGGTCTCTTCAAGATCCTTGAGGATCCCCTGCAAAGAGGCTGCATCCGGCGTTGTCAGATGCGGAGCAGGGATTTGCCGTCCGGCGAAGAAGACGCCGACTGTACCGATGATGCCGGACGGAGAGCCCAGGGCGGTCAAAAGCGAGGCCGTCCAGAACGTAGTGGTCGTCTTGCCGTTTGTGCCAGTCACGGCCACGCCTGTCATGTGAGCCGAGGGTTCATCGTAAAAGCGCGCGGCGATTTCGCCGAGCCGCTCGCGCAGGTGCTCCACAGGCTTAGCTGGCATCGGATAGTGTTCAGGACGCTGGCTCGTTTCAGCCTCATAGATCACGCCCGCCGCTCCCCGGGCAGCTGCTACACGGATAAAAGTGCGGCCGTCGACCTTTTCACCCGGTACGGCGCAGAAGATATCGCCCGGCTTCACCTCTCGGCTGTCGAGCCGAAGATGTGCACCCGGATGTGCGAGATCTTTGAGCCACGCCACCGAATCTTTGATCGTCTGATCCATGAGTAATCTCCGTCCTTTTTGCTTCAATAAGGTTCAATTGCGAATTTTCGCCAGGAAGCCGCCGCCCGAAACGGACTCTCGGTCAGGACTCACCATCAACATGCGCAGCGTACTTTCAGCAATTTCGCTAAACACCGGACCAGCCGCACGCCCGCCGAAACGACTGCCTTTTTTAGGCTCGTCGATCATCACAGCCACAATGAATCTTGGGTTGACGGCCGGAACAATGCCTACGATGCTCGCCACCGTATCGTTTGTATAGCGTCCGTTCTTAACCTTGTTGGCCGTACCGGTCTTGCCGGCCACGGTATAGCCCGCCACCTTAATAGTGCTTGCCGTTCCCCCGGCAGCCATCGTCTTCATCATCATGGCGCGGATAAGCCGCACAGTCTCCGGTCGATAAACCTGCTCGCCCTTGGGCAGTTCGCCTTCCGGACGCTTATAGAGCGTCAAGTCAATAACGTCACCCGTTCGGGCCAGCGCGGTATAAGCGCGCACAAGCTGCATGAGCGACACGCTGATGCCGTGTCCGTAAGCAATAGTGGCCTGTTCAATCGGCCGCCAGGTTTTTGCCGGACGAAGACGTCCGGATGCCGCGCCTGGGAAGCCCATTGCAGGAGCGCGCCCGAAACCTAAAGCGGTGTACATGTCCCACAATGTCTGCGGTGACATTTCAAGCGCGATCTTCACCGTACCAATATTGGACGACTTTGCCACGATCTCGGACACTGTCAGCAGTCCATAGTCATGGGTGTCGCCGATGGTGCGGTCACCGATGGTGAGCTTTCCCGGCGCCGTCTGAATGGTCGTCTTCGGACCAACAATTCCCATATCGAGCGCCTTGGCGATGGCAAAGGGCTTTAAAGTGGATCCTGGCTCAAACTGGTCGGTGAGCACACGGTTGCGCATCTGTTCAAAGAGCATCGTGGAGCGGTCGTTCGGGTCATAGGACGGAACGTTGACGAGCGCAATTATCTCCCCGGTCTGTACGTCAGCCACTACCGCGGCACCAGCCAATGCCTCAGACTTCTCGACCTGTGCTTTCAAAGCCTGAAACGCAAGAAACTGTACGCGGGAGTCGATGGACAGCACCACATCATGTCCCGGCACGGCTTCCTTTTGCCAGATATCGTCAATGATCCGGCCGCGAGCATCGCGGATCACTCGGCGCGCCCCGGGCACCCCGGTCAAATCCTTGTCTCGGGCCAGTTCGATACCTTCTTGACCATGATCGCTGCGGCCGGTAAATCCCACAACGTGAGCGACAGCCGGGCCATCGGGATATTCACGCAGCACTTCTGGCGAAACACCGATGCCGGGAAGCTTCAAAAGCCTCACGGCCTCTGCTGTCCGCACGTCTTGAGTACGGGCAAGATATGTAAAGTTCTTTGACTTAGCCTTGAAAATCTTGTCACGAACTTCCTTTGGCTTCATCTGCAGGACATCGGCCAACTTCTTAAAGTCATCGGCTGAAAGTTTTTTGGCGAATGCGGGATCCGCCCAGATGCTGCGCACAGGCTGACTGGCCGCAAGCACCACGCCATTGCGGTCCAGAATTTCCCCGCGCTCACCGGCAATGGTGAGCGTCCGGGCATAACGCGCCTCGCCTTGATCCTGAAGAAAATCCGTCGTCACTGCCTGCAGCCAAACCGCACGACAAACGAGTCCGAGAAAAAAGACCGTAATGAAGGCAAGTGCAAAGTACGTGCGCCATTTCGGAATCGGAATGACGATGAGCGGACTTTCGGCGCTTTTGGGTTTGGCCTCTTGTGCAGCCCGATCTCGCTGCATGAGCTCGAGGAGCTTATCGACCACTGCGTCAGCCGCACGCTTCATGAAGTTTGTCATGACCGGCCTCCAGCTCCAGCACCGCGAACCGAAGGCTGAGCATTCTTTGGATCAGCCTTGCTCTTCTGAACATCCCCATTCGTCGTCAGCGCATCAAGTTCGCGGCGCACTTCCGGCAAAAAGTCGATTCGTCCGTCCGGCGCCTCCACGAGCGTCACCGTATCCGCACCCGTTGCCCCGGACAAGTCGAGCATGGCCGCACCTGCCGAGATGCTCCCCGGAAGCGAAGCCCGGCGAACTTTCATTTCCAGCTCGGCCTGGTCGTCGAGCAGTCGGCGATGAACATCCATTTCATGCTCGTGAGCCACAAAGAGCTGACGCATTTGAAAATGAAGGTCTACCAGACAAAACGCGCTGCCCACCAGGACGATGCCTAAAACGGCCGTCCACAGCAGTTCCGCACGCGTGACGGGACGCATGGCCTAATCCTCCCAGAGACGCGCAGTACGCGTGCCAACACGGAGTACGGAAGAGCGTGCACGCGGATTGGACTCTGCTTCGCTCTTGGTCGGCAGAATACGAATCACATCGCAGAACCACGGCTGCGCATTGAAACCCGCCGGCATCGGGAGCCGCGGATCGAGATCTCGGTCAGGATGAAGGCGCTTTTCAAAAAAGCGCTTGACAATGCGGTCTTCAAGCGAATGGAAGCTGATGACGGCCAATCGACCGGCCGGCGCCAAAAGAGCCCCTGCACTTTCCAGAGCGGTCTTGAGTTCATCGAGCTCGTGGTTGACCTGAATACGCACCGCCTGGAACGTACGCGTCGCCGGATGCTGTGCAGCATCGCGGCGATTCTTCGGCACTGCCGCTTCTACGAGCTTTGCAAGCGCCCCAGTTGTAGTGATTGGCGCACGAGATCTTGCTTCAACAATTGCCCGTGCAATGCGGTGTGCGAAGCGCTCTTCACCGAAATCCGCAAGCACTTCGGCAATTTCCTCGGCCGATGCTCGGGCAAGCCACTCCGCTGCGGTTTCGCCGCAGCTCGTGTCCATGCGCATATCGAGGGGCCCCTCGAAGCGGAAGGAAAAACCGCGGGAGGGATCGTCAATCTGCGGCGACGATACGCCGATGTCGAGAAAGATCCCATCGACCTGTCGAATACCGAGATCTCCCAAACGTTCTTTCATAGCGGAAAACGGCGCATGGACAATCTGAAAGCGAGGATCTTTAATGGCAGCTGCCGCCGCCACCGCCTCTGGATCGCGATCGAAAGCAATCAACCGCCCTTGCGGCGCAAGCCGCTCAAGAATGAGTCGACTATGGCCGCCGCGGCCAAAAGTGCCGTCCACGTAGAGTCCATCTGGACGAGCAACCAAGGCTTCAGGTGCTTCGCGGCTCAGAACGGGAAGATGGACGAAGGCGGACATGGCTTATTTCTTTTTCTGCTGTCAAGCAGCGCCGCTGCGGACGACGCGCCTGGGAAGCACTGTGCGGGCCTCCCAAAATTTTGGAAATATTTTCTTTGGCAGAAAGCGGGTTCAGAACGTGAAGTCGAGATCCTCAACGGTCTGCGCGACGGCCTGCGCCTCGGCAGCAGTCAGGCGTGCACGATCCCAGAGCTCGAAATGATCACCCCAGCCGACAAGAGCTGCTTCGCGTTCAAGTCCAGCGAGTTCACGCAGCCCCGCGGGGATGAGTACGCGCCCGGCACGATCAACCTTCAGTTCCTCAGCACTCCCCAGCACTAAACGGACAAAACCGCGTGCGGAGAAAGGAAGCTTCAGGAGAGCATCGCGCTTAGGAGCCCAGGCAGAAGGGGGATAAAGCACCAGGCACCCGTCCGGATGACGCGCAGCAACGATCACGCCGTCAGCGGCCGCTTCATCACGCGCACGCTTAGGAAGCGCAAGCCGCCCCTTGTCGTCGAGCGTGATGAGCGTAGTGCCTTGAAACACTTTCCTATCCTCAAACTGTCTTCAATCCTTCATTCCCGTTGGGCCAGCGTCCCGCAGAGACGCTCCCACCAATTCCCACATTTTCCCACAGTTGCCAATAGTCAGATCATGAAAATCAGTACCAAATAGGCAAAAGATCTTGTCTAAAGCGTAAAAATCCAATGAAGCTTGAATCAACCGCAGACCTATTTAGGAGTCTGCGGGAACGCATAAGAAAAAACCCGCACGAGCGGGTCTGGATGTATGTACTGTCCAACAAGGATAGGGACAGCGGAAGCTGTTGCTGCAATTCGGCGGAAGTTCTCTTGTAAGCCGGATTCTGTCGCGCGAAGTCCTATAGGACCTCGGCGGCGGTCATTCATCTAGGACGACGCTCACGCGCCGCCTCAAGCCATCTACCCGCAGCCGGACGGGGCCCGCCCATTGGCTGCCTATTTGATGTTGCTCCCCGTAGAGATTGCCCGTTTCACCCGGCCCGAAGCCGGCTCGTCTCTGTTGCTCTAATCCGCGCCTTACGGCGGAGAGGCGTTACCTCCTACGGCGCCCTGCGGAGTCCGGACTTTCCTCCCGCGGCCTAAAACCGCCGACGACCGCCCGGAAAACTTCTCGTCGAACTGCAGCGAGGCGCTACTTTACCGACTATGCGTCAGCGTGGCAAGCCGGATTCCGAAGGTTTTCACCCAACCGCATTCAGCAAAACTTTTGTCGGCAGGTCTAATTGCACATAGACATCTGCGCCTTGTGGGACAATGTCGGCTTTCGGCTCTATCCATCTCGCTCGACCGCCACGCAGGAAAGGCCTCTCGGCTGCTTAGCCGCAAACACAGGTCTCTGCCGGCGGAGCAAATTGAGCGCTTTCGTCGATCCCTCTCATTGTCATGCAACACCCTCAACTCTTTCGTCCCACGTTTCTGGCCCGCGCAGTCTTTGCCGCAGCCGTTTCGTTTGCGTGCACTGCTCAGGCAGGCCTCTGGGAAGCCGTAGTAGACACGACGCCGGCAGGCTACGCCCGTCAGTCGTCTGAACGTCCGGGCGATTGGGCCTCTTTTTGGAGTGACACCAAGGAAGGAACCAAGCGTATCTTTGAGGAGGGCAACTCGGTCTGGATCGTTCCAACCTATACCAACCATCCAACCTGGGCTTGGAAAAAACGGCATGAAGAAAACGGTTATCCCTTCGGCATGGGCTACGCACGGCAAGTGATTGACAATCGCGGCAATGAACGCCTGCTTTTCGCCGTTAACTTTGTGGATTCCAACTACCGCATAGAGCCGATGGTGGGCTACTCCTGGCTCGCTCGATGGCCGATCGGCTCTACCGGACTCCATGTAGGGGCGGGCTATCTCGCAGGCATCACGATGCGCGGCGACTATATGTGGGCGCCGCTGCCTCTGCCGCTGCCCGTCGCCAAGATCGGCACCGATACAGTGTCCTTCTATGGCACCTTCATTCCTTTCACCAACGTCTTCTTCTTTTACTCGACGATTACCGTCGACGACGCGAAAGGCCGCAAGATGCCGCTCGCATCTGACAGTCCTTGGGTGAAGTCGCCTAATCTGCTCTACGGGTCCTATGGCTGGCAGTATGTCGACAATGGGGAAGAGTATTCCAAGAGCCTGATGAAGAACGATACGATTTGGAATATTGGTCTGCGCCGTTACTCTGGGCGCAGCTGGCAGACGGATCTCAAATATTCTCGGGCTCAGCACGATGTCGCCTATGCCGACGGCTCAGGCAAACAGTCCATCGATTTCCGCACCTATACACTCACCATCTCCTACAACATCGACGTGACTAAATCACTGCGCCTATTTGCCGGCGCCGGCGTGGGCTACGGCAAAGCCGAAGGTCCCTACAACTCTGACACCAGCATCTTCCCTGCGCTCACGCTCGGCGGTACCTGGGCCTTTACAGACCACTTCTGGCTTACCGGGTCGATGGATACGAACTTCCCGCGCTACGAAGGCGTGCTTGCCGACCGCGACAGCGAATATGTATTGAAGTCCATGCCGACCGCCTTCACACTCGGCCTCGGTTTCGCGTTCTGACGAACGGCCACGCTTTCAGCACCGTCTACAAACCGTCTGGAATCACATTTCCAGACGGTTTCTTTTTCCGGCTTAACACTTAGAAAAGGCCAACTCCATACAATTCACTCTGACCCAATTTAATGGGCGCCCTGCAAAGCCTGCGGCGGCGCCTTTGCGTTGTGCCCGGAAGCGCTCTCTGATCCAAAACGGATGAACGTTTTCCGCACTTCGGCTTCACCCCACATTTCATTTCCCAAAGGACAAGCAGTCATGGATCTCAATCAAGCGCTCATCGAACGCGCCCAACACGTCATTCCGGGCGGCGTCAACTCCCCCGTACGAGCTTTCGGCTCTGTCGGCGGCGCTCCGCGCTTTATCGAGCGCGCCAAGGGCCCTTATATGTGGGATGTGACGGACAAGCGCTTCACGGACTATGTCTGCTCCTGGGGGCCGATGATTCTCGGCCACAATGATCCGGAAGTCGTTGAGGCGGTTCATGCAGCAGTGGATCGCGGCCTTTCTTTCGGCGCTGCCACGCGTGCTGAGGTTGAAATCGCCGAAATGATCACGAACATTCTTCCTGCTATGGAAGAAGTTCGTCTCGTCTCCTCCGGCACGGAGGCCGGCATGTCGGCGATTCGTCTTGCCCGCGGGTACACCGGCCGCAACCGCATCATCAAGTTTGAGGGCTGTTACCACGGTCATTCCGATGCACTTCTGGTGAAGGCCGGCTCGGGTCTGCTCACTTTCGGCAATCCTTCATCTGCGGGCGTTCCGGCTTCAGTGACCGAACACACAATGGTGCTCGAATACAACAACCCCGAACAGCTTGAAGATGCTTTTGCCAAGTACGGCGACGAAATCGCCTGCGTCATCGTTGAAGCATTCGCAGGCAACATGAACCTCGTTCGCGGCACACAAGAATTCATTGATACGATGCGCCGCCTCTGCACGAAGCACGGAGCGCTCCTCATCGTTGACGAAGTCATGACAGGCTTCCGGGTCGCTTTGAAGGGAGCTCAGTCACTCTTCAACGTCACGCCCGACATCACCATGCTCGGCAAGGTAATCGGCGGCGGCATGCCGGTCGCCGCCTTTGGCGGACGTCGTGAAATCATGGAAAAGATTGCGCCCTGCGGCCCGGTCTATCAAGCCGGCACCCTGTCGGGCAACCCTGTTGCCGTCGCCTGCGGCATGGCGACCCTGAAGAAAATTCAGGCACCTGGCTTCTACGATCGTCTCGGCGCTCAGACCAAGCGTCTGGTCGAGGGACTTCAGGCTGCCGCTCAAGCCGCCGGCGTGCCCTTCACCGCCGACAGTGTCGGAGGTATGTTTGGTCTCTACTTCCTGCCGCAGCGTCCTCAGGGCTTTGCAGACGTAATGAAGGCCGACAAAAATGCCTTCAACACGTTCTTTCACGGCATGCTCGACCGCGGCCATTACTTTGCGCCGTCCACTTTTGAGGCGGGCTTCGTCTCTATCACACACACGGATGAAGTGATCGACAAGACGATCGCCGACGCCCGCGAAGTCTTCGCTTCAATGGCGAAATAAAATATCGCTGCTTCGCACCGTTTGGTTCTGCGTGCACTGACAAAGCGTCAAGCCGCAGAACCAAAGAGAGGGAATGCTTCCACTTATTCGATCCAATCTTGTCAATCCGTCCCATGTCCCTGCTGTCCGCATTCCTGAAACATGCCAAATCCTCTGTTGCCTTTGGGCGTCTGGGAACTGCGTTCGTTATCGCCGCCGCACTTTCTGCCGGAGCGCTGACTTCGAACTGCGCCCTTGCAGCAAGCGATGACGGCTGGTTCTCCGCCATTGACGCCGGCCGCGGAGAAAAGAAAGCCGGTCCGCATGTCACGGTTGACATCATTGCCGAAAAAACCTCATTGACACCGCAGGCGGTCAACCGCTTTGCAGTTCGTTTCCGTCATCAAGAGGGCTGGCATACCTACTGGAAGATGCCGGGGGATGCCGGGCTGCCGCCAGAGTTTACCTTCACGCTCTCACCGAGTGAACTGAAAGCCTCAGCACCGCTATTCCCGTTGCCAGAGCGAACAGTAACCTCCGGGCTCATTACATTTGGCTATGGCGGCGAAACGCTTTTCCCCTTTAATGTGGAATTGCCGCGCGGTGCATCCGGACGCGCTCAAATCGCGCTGCACGTCGAATATTTGGCCTGTAAGGACATGTGCATTCCTGAGTCGGCCGACGTCAAGTTCTCCATTCCAATTGACATCAAAGGAAAAGATTCAGATGACGCAGCGGCCGTTGCTGCTGCTGTACGCGCCATCCCTGAACGTGTTCAAAACGACGGCAGCATCAAGGCGACCATTGACGGCAATCGAATTCGCATTGATGTTGCGGGGAACGCGATTGTCGGCAGGTCGCTTGATTTTCTTCCATCCGAAAAAAATGTAATCGATCTGCGTCAGGCCCCACAAACCGCTGTTGGCATCACGCAAGGCAACGAACCGCCTTCTGCCTCACTCTGGCTTGCCGCGACTGAACGATTTGCCAAAACACCCCAGCCCGCACTCGAAGGCGTCCTGGTCGCTGACGGCGGTCCAGCCAAAGGCGGTTGGGCGATTGACACGTCCGTGCCGCTGCAAACCGGATCGGTAGCACCGCCTCCGGCAGTCAATACTGCAGCCGCCTCGTCCCAGGCCGACGCGGCATCGGCCGCTGCCGACCTGAATAACAGCAGCCAGATGACGGCAGGAACCGGCGCCGCGCTTCTCTTTGCATTTTTAGGCGGTCTGATCCTCAATCTGATGCCCTGCGTCTTTCCTGTTCTTTCGCTCAAACTCCTCGACCTCGTCCAAGGCGCCCACCAGTCGCAGCGTCTCGTTGGGCACGGTCTGGCTTTCACGGGAGGCGTATTGCTCTCTATGGTGCTTCTTTCAGGCACCTTGATGGCGCTTCGCACTGCCGGTCACGCCGTAGGCTGGGGATTTCAGCTGCAGTCGCCTTGGGTGGTTGCGGCCTTGATTCTCTTATTCGGAGCCATCACCTGCAACCTTCTGGGACTTTATGAATTCACCTTCGGAAGCCGTGCCGCAGATCTCAAAGTCGTGCGCAGCCTGCCGCAGTCCGGAATCACTTCGTCCTTTTTCTCCGGCATTTTGGCGGTCATTGTGGCAAGTCCCTGCACCGCTCCTTTCATGGGGGCCGGGATCGGCTATGCACTCACCCAGCCCGCCGCAGAAGCAATGCTCGTCTTCCTCTCGCTGGGTCTCGGCATGGCAACGCCTTGGCTGCTTTTGTGCCTGTTCCCCGCCTGGGCCAAAAAGCTCCCCAAACCGGGACCTTGGATGAACACCTTCAAGAAGGTGATGGCTGTCCCCATGCTGCTCGCACTCCTTTGGCTCGCCTGGGTGCTTACCAAGCAGGTTGACTATCGCGGTCTCTTGATCGTACTTCTGGGACTCGCCGCACTTGCCGCCTTTTGCTGGTTATTAGGAAGACGTCAGTTTGGACGGTCCTCGAGCACCATTGTTATGGCCGCACTCGGAACACTTACGGCAGCTTCACTGGCGCTGACGGCTTGCGGCATTTTCGACCGCCAGTCTGTTTCAACAGAGGAGGGGTGGAGTACGTGGAGTGCAGAAGCCGTACAGAGTGCTTCCTCAGCAGGCCGTCCTGTTTTCATCGACTTTACTGCTGCCTGGTGCATTACTTGTCAAGCCAACAAGCTTGCTGTGCTCGACCGTGAGGAAGTCGTTTCACGAATGAGTGAACTCGGCTACGTTCGTTTTCTCGCCGACTGGACCAATAAGGATCCTGCTATCACCAAGGAACTGGCCAAGTATGGCCGCACCGGCGTACCGCTCTACGTTCTTATTTATAAGGACGGCACGGTCAAAGTGCTCCCTGAACTCCTCACAACCGGCATGGTCTTGGATGCACTGAAATAAATCAACAGCCGCCGCAGTCCGGCGCGTGCCAAAAGACTATTGAATAAGGTCAATCGGGCCTGCCGAAGCGTTTCTTCAGCAGGCCCGATTCTTATTTATCGCGTCTTGTTTTCGGAATAGTCGTAGACCCAATCGATAACGATGTTTAGGAAGGGAATCCCGTTGGGCACGTTTTTAGCGCCCCGCACACTTGCGTAGACAGCATAGCGCTGACCGTTTTGCGCCTGAATAAATCCGCCGATGCTTCGCACATCAGAGAGGAACCCCGTCTTGATGCGGCCGCGTTCCTCTGCCACCTTGCGTTTGGCCATGGTCCCATCTCTGCCGCTAATCGGCATGGAAGCCAAATATTCCGGCATGTAGGGACCGGACCACCCGGCCGCAAGTAGTTGGGTCATTGCTCGGCCGGTCACACGAGTCTCACGCGAGAGTCCCGATCCATTGTCAATCCATATCTCCTGAGACGTGATGCCTTTCGACTGCAGCCATTCGTCGAGCGCCGCACGTGCATCTTCAAGGGTTGCGCCTCTTGGGAAAACCAATTCCGCCCGTGCAGCAGCCTTTCCCGCAGACTTAAGCTTTCCCGTCGAAGACTCATTCTTTTGCGCTTCATTAAAAGCCTCTCGAACCCGATCAGCCCCCAATGAAAGGAAGATATGCCGCGCCATTAAGTTGTTAGACCACTTATTGGTGAGTGCCACCACTTCACCCAAAGGCTGCGAAACACGGGAAAAACGCCGTTGAGCATCTTTGGGTACGTTTCCTGACACCACGTGCCCCGTCCAGGTGCGGCCGTCGCGCTCCCAGAACGCACGAAAGAGCCGCTCGAGGTATTCGTTGGGTTCTAAGGCGATGACATTGAAGTTTTTCGGCCCGCAAGCTGCCGGAAGCTTGCCGGTAAAGGTCACACGCTTGCGGCCTTTGCCCAGATCCTTCAGCTGGAAACCAATTGACGTCTTCCAATCACCGCATCCGCCTCGACCGAGCGGGATTGTCTCTGGAAAAGAAATACCTGCCAATTTTGGCACGGTCACGATTCGGGCCGTTTGGGTCTCCTTGTCGGGGATAAATTCGAAGCTTAGATTTCGAAAATTGATGAGCGCAGGATCGGGCTGCAAGTTGTAAGGACGAGAGCTGCGGCCGTCAAACGCTCCTGGATCCACCTGAGGAATATTGAAGAAGGAACGGTCAATGACGATGTTGCCTTCAATCCGCTTGATGCCGGTCTGAGCGAGTTTGTCGACCGCCATAGAAAAATCCTCAACCACGAAGGCGGGATCACCCCCTCCGCGAATAAAGAGACCGCCCTTCAAAAGCCCCTTTGTGGTTGGTTCTCCCAGCGTATAAAAACCCGTGTACCAGCGATAATTAGCCCCCAGCGTTTCAAGCGCAGCCAGAGTCGTCACAACTTTGGCCACCGAGGCCGGTCGATCAATGCGGCGGTCATTCCAAGCGAGGACAGCGGCCTTCGGCGATTCAACCGGCACTACTGAAATCACAATATCGTCAGGATTGATTTTCAGCCGCTTGGCCGCTTCTGCGAGCGGAGCCGGCAACTGCGACTGCGAGGCAGTTCGGCCCGCAGCCGAAGTTGCCGCAGACGCCGTTGGCAGCGCAACCGTAAACGAAAGCAGTGCCGCAGCCGTCAGCGCTTTTGCAGCAAACAGCTGCACCCGGCGATTCAGCATCAACTTTGCGCTTTCACTCAAGCATTTCCCTGCACACATCAATGGATCCTCGCAGCGGATGAAAAAAATTTTATCTCCAGCCCTTGAAATCGAAAGAGCCGTCCCCATATAGGCAAGTAATGGTAGCGGATGTGCCTCGAAGGACATTCCGCCCGTATGAATTTGTTGCATGCCGAGCTCTCCGCCATCAATTAGGCAGTGCGATTTGAGCACGGCATCCAAGCTTTTCAAAGAATCTTTTGGAGATTTCCCAGATGCAGATCCGTCCTTTGCATGACCGCGTCATCATCAAGCGCCTTGAGGCCGAAACGACGACCGCCTTCGGCATCGTCATTCCTGACACGGCCGGCGAAAAGCCTGATCAGGGCGAAGTAATCGCCGTCGGTCCCGGCAAACGTGATGAAGCTGGCCGCCTTGTGGCGATGGACGTTAAGGTCGGCGACCGTGTCCTCTTCGGCAAGTACTCCGGCCAGACCGTCAAGGTCGACGGCGAAGAGCTCCTCGTGATGCGCGAGGAAGACATCATGGGCGTGCTCGAATAAGCCGCCCCCGAAAGCACTCCACGTACAGATTTCTAAATAATTAAGGAATTACAAAATGGCTGCTAAGCAGGTTCTTTTCGGTGATGATGCCCGCACGAAAATGGTTCGCGGTATCAACGTTCTCGCCAATGCTGTCAAGGTAACGCTCGGCCCGAAGGGTCGCAACGTTGTGCTTGAACGCTCTTTCGGCGGCCCGACGGTCACGAAGGATGGCGTGTCTGTCGCCAAAGAAATCGAACTCAAAGATAAATTTGAAAACATGGGTGCCGCCATGGTGCGCGAAGTCGCCTCGAAGACGAGCGACAACGCCGGTGACGGTACGACCACTGCTACGGTTCTCGCTCAGGCCATCGTTGATGAAGGCATGAAGTTCGTTGCCGCCGGCATGAACCCGATGGACCTTAAGCGCGGCATCGACAAGGCTGTTGCCGCCGCCATCACTGAGCTCAAGAAGCTCTCCAAGCCCACTACGACCAACAAGGAAATCGCTCAGGTTGGCGCCATTTCGGCCAACTCCGATGAAGAAATCGGTCAGATCATTTCCGAAGCCATGGATAAGGTCGGCAAGGAAGGCGTGATTACGGTTGAAGACGGCAAGAGCCTCAAGAACGAACTCGAAGTCGTCGAAGGCATGCAGTTCGACCGCGGCTATCTCTCGCCCTACTTCATTAACCAGCCTGAAAAGCAGGCTGCAGTTCTTGAGAACCCGTTCATCCTGCTCCACGACAAGAAGATCAGCAACATTCGCGAACTTCTGCCGGTGCTTGAACAAGTCGCTAAAGCTGCTCGTCCGCTCGTCATCATCGCTGAAGACATCGACGGCGAGGCCCTCGCCACATTGGTCGTCAACTCCATCCGCGGCATCCTGAAGGTTGTGGCCGTCAAAGCTCCGGGCTTCGGCGATCGCCGCAGCGCCATGCTCGAAGACATCGCAGTCCTTACGGGCGGTACGGTTATTTCGAGCAACGTCGGCCTTTCGCTCGATAAAGCTACGCTTGCCCAGCTCGGCAGTGCCAAGAAAGTCGAAGTCACGAAAGAAAATACGACCATCATTGACGGTGCCGGTGATGCCGCGGCCATTGAAAACCGCGTCAAGAACATCCGCACGCAGATCGAAGGCGCCTCGAGCGATTACGATCGTGAAAAACTTCAGGAACGCGTGGCTAAGCTCGCCGGTGGCGTTGCACTGATCAAGGTCGGTGCCGCAACTGAAGTTGAAATGAAGGAAAAGAAGGCCCGTGTGGAAGACGCTCTGCACGCCACTCGCGCTGCCGTTGAAGAAGGCATCGTCCCGGGCGGCGGCGTCGCGCTCATCCGCGCCAAACTCGCCATCAAGGACATCAAGGGCGACAATGACGAACAGAACGCTGGTATCCGCATCGTTCTGCGCGCCATGGAAGAGCCGCTGCGTCAGATCGTCGCCAATGCCGGCGATGAACCGAGCGTCGTGGTGAACACCGTCGCTCAGGGTGAAGGCAACTTCGGCTACAACGCTCAGTCCGCCAAGTACGGCGATATGGTTGAAATGGGCGTGCTCGATCCGACGAAGGTGACCCGCACGGCACTTCAGAACGCCGCATCTGTCGCTTCGCTGATCCTCACGACCGACTGCATGGTTGCCGACCTTCCGGCCGACGACAAGGCTGTCCCCGCCGGCATGGACGGCATGGGCGGCATGCCCGGCATGATGTAATCGACTGCAGAATGCCCTGACACGTTTGAGCGGCCGAACAAACCGCTCAAACGTGGCCGCAGACAATGCAAAAATCCTCCGCAGCGTGCACGGCTGCGGAGGATTTTTTATTCAGGATCGTGCAAAAACGACGCCGCATTCAAACGCAGCGTCGATTGGATATCCGTTTCTCCGTTATTCAGGCTTCAGCCCCGACAGTTTGGCAAACTCTTCCGTGGTCACCTGAGGCACCGGGATATAGCGTCCATCTGTGGTCTTCAGGACGCCGAAGGGCACCGAGATGCCGCACGCACGACGAAAAGCTTTGGAGTAGTCCCAGACCTTCTTTCGCGCATCAAAGGGCAATTCGACATTGCGGACATCGAGCCCGCGGAAATCCTTGTCGTGGAAATGCGCTTCATGCTCCAGGAACTTCGCTTTGCGGTCCTTAGCAGAGAGAATTGCTGCGCCCTGAAGCTCACTCCAGGGGTTCAGCACCGCGACCGGATGCCAGATAAAGGTCACCTGCTTAAGGAAAGGCTTAAGCTGTTCATACTGCCAGACGCACCACGGGCACTGCGTGTCAAACGCCAGACGAACCACCGGTCCGTTTTTCGGTCCTTGGAAAACAACACCGTCACCGGCATCCTGAAGCTCAACAAAGCAGCGTTCGGCATTGAAGTCCGTCGGCACTGTCGGCATGTCGGGCCAGGTACGCTTAGCCGGCTTACTCGTCTTACCGTCAGCTGCATGGGCGGCGGTGATTGACGAAACGGCGGCGGCGGCGGCGATCGTCAAAAGTGTGCGGCGGCTGCAGAGTCCAGTCATAAATGTTCCTCCTGTCTCTTTTCCTTTTTTACTGATCGAGGGTCAACAACCCGCGAAGTCCATTTTCCATCCTACGCCACCGCAACCGATGTGCTTGAACAGCAAAGCGCAGAAAAAATGTTTCGACACACTTGTTGAGCATTTATTTTGCGGTATTGCCATCATTGAGACGATATCCGAGCGATGAATTGAGCCAAAGCTTCTCGTTTCTGTGCCTTTGTCGGCAAGATTCCTTGACCGCCCGCACGCCGGCAAGGACAATGTTGTCTATTCCTTGATTACCGCTCGGCGGCGCCCAAAGCTATGATTTCACGGACGTCTGCCGGCCTCTCTAAAGAAAACTGAGTTGACATGAAGTTCACCGAGATGCTGCGCGCCCGCTGGCGCAATGCCGACACGCTTCTGTGCGTCGGTCTCGACCCCGATCTGGCACGCCTTCCTGAAGAACTAGCCGGCAAACCCGATGCCATCTATTCCTTTTGTACCGGCATCGTTGATGCAACAGCAGACCTTGTCTGTGCCTTTAAGCCCCAGATTGCCTACTTCGCATCCGAAGGCGCGGAAGACGCGCTGAACCGTGTCGTCGCCTACATTCATTCCAATCATCCCGGCATTCCTGTCATCCTTGATGCCAAGCGCGGCGATATTGGTTCGACGGCCAAGCACTACGCCGAAGAAGCTTTTGATCGCTATGGTGCCGATTGTGTGACGCTCTCTCCCTATATGGGCGGCGATACGCTGGATCCATATCTGGCATATGCCGAGAAAGGCGCTTTCGTTCTCTGCCGCACTTCGAATAAGGGCGGCGATGATCTGCAAATGATCGACCTCGGCGGCGGTGAACGTCTTTTTGAACGCGTAGCCCGCTTGGTCTCACATGAGTGGAACCGTACGGGCGAGCTTGGCCTCGTTGTTGGCGCAACCTACCCCGATGAGCTTGCTGCGGTACGCCGCATTGCGCCGGACATCCCGCTCCTTGTGCCCGGCATCGGCGCCCAGGGAGGCGACATTAATGCTGCGGTCAAAGCCGGTATGGACACGGAAGGGGCCGGTATGGTCATCAATTCCGGCCGCGCAATCCTATACGCCAGCAGCGGTGCCGACTGGCGCGAAGCAGCCCGCCGTTCTGCGATTGCCACACGCGACGCCATCAACAGCGCCCGCGAACTCTAATTTTTGGGGCTGCTTGACTCAGCGGGCGCGGAGCTCCACTTCGCGCCCGCCGCTTTGGATGACCGCCTGAAGCGCTGTCTCATCCACGCCCCCCAACTCCACCAAATCTCGGCTTGGCGCATTTCCGCCTATGCGAAAGAGGCAAAGATTTCCCCACGGAACGTAGTAGGCGAATGTACCTCTTACCGGCGACTTGACGACAGGATCGCGTCCCACATCGAGCCGCTCAGAAAGTCTTGCAATTCGCTCAAGCTTTCCAAAATCCTCCCACACCACCTTCATCGGCAGGCGTTTGGCGAAATTTTCGGCTGCTGCGCTGGCATTCAGTTCAATGGCATAAATTGCACCGTCGACAACCATGTCGATGGTTTGTGCGGCTGGACTCCCTACTGCGACGACGATACTAGCCGCAGCGACAGCAAGATGTTTGACCGGCTTGTGCATCTGAATTCTCCGAAAAATATTGAGTCCATTTCATTTTCTATGATGTACTCGCCGAAAAAAGTGCTGATCCGCTCAAATATCTGCCGTGTTCGTTTCGAAAAAAAGCGGTCCGAATCTTTAATCGAACCGCTTTCTATCACAGTCTTTTGCTGCAGCCTCAGAAGAGACTCAATAGTGCAATCGGATTCCCTTTGTAATTCCCATTCACAAAACAGGCATTCTCAAAAATTTCGAGTTTAGATTGGTAAACGCCGTCAATGAGCCGAAGATCACCCGACGCTGTATAAACAGCTGCTGTCTGTTTGGCAATCAAAGCTTGCGGAATAGCCAGTTCAAAACTGCCCCAGCTTGCTCCTCGAGCGAGCTCCTGACCCTGCGCATTCGGATCCGCCGCCTTGTAAGCAAATGCCCCCTTCAAATGCGCCGCATCCTTTCCCCGCACATATCTTGCATCGGTCAGATTCAACGCAATGCCGTCCTTCGTAAAGGCACGGCTCCAAATACCGAGAACCCGGAAAGCAGCGTCCGGATTCACTGCCGTCTCCTGCGTGGCCGTTTGGAGTTCCGTCAGGAATGCTTCCGAAAGATTCGTAATCGTCAAATCCAAACCAATTTCTGATGCTGACTCCCCACCCGCTTTCGGGTTCGTAACGGAAAGCTCAACCCGCTCATCCCAGCACTGAGCCGCTTTTCCGTCCTTACCCTCTGGCGCCGGTCCGGCCGACCGTGCTGAGATAAATGCCGCACGCGTTCCGTCGCCGGAGAGCTCCCCGCTCACAAAAGGCCCGCTCGTAAAAGTAAAGTCCGCAATGGGCTTCTCTCCCACGCGAATTTCAGCCCGTAAATCTTTCATGGATTCCGTGGAGGGAGCGTTTGCCGCAATTTCTTCCGCCGTTCGGCAGCTCCAGCCGCCCAGAACGAAGCGAGCGACAATATCCTGCCCGATCTTTTCGCCCGTAATGCTCGCCGCCTCAGCCTGACAAACAAATGCGTTTTCGGGAGCGCGATAGGTGATTGGATTCAGCCGCCACACCACAGGTTTGACGGTTCCTGTCATTGAAGTTTCAATTACGAGCTCGTCGCCGAACCCTTCCACACTTTTATCGGCCGCAATCTGTGCTCCGATCCCCTGCGTAAGATCAAGCGACGCCTTCGTTTTGGTGCCTAATCCAAATTCAGCACCGCCCTGCCAGACCATTTTGAGGCCATTGAGGAGTTCCACTTCCACCGTAAAGGCGCGCGTTCTCCACGTACGAGCCGTCTCCGTAAAGATGACCGTCTTTACCGGAGCCTCCTTGTAACTTGCGAGATCCTGAGCGTGTTCGTCCCAAACACGTCCCTCCCAAGTGATGATGCCCGCACCTGCTGCTGCGGCGGCCGCAATCACGACTGCGGCCGTACCCCACACTTTTGCTCCCATGCCTTCCTTCCTGCTTTAATTAGAAGTGATTGAATTTATTTTGAATGCTCACAATACCGTGAGCACCCATGCCGCTTTTTCTAAAGTTGTTCACAAGTGTGCCGCAGCGGCCTATTAGTTGCCAACAGACTTATCCACAGACTTAATCGTCTTAGAATCCGCACCATCATGCGGATTGTCGACCACTCCCCTCTCAATTTGAGGGCTCAGCTCCTCCCCCTTGGGGACAACTTCTGCCATGCCGTGCGCAGCGCGTAAACGAGAAGCGAGCACCTTATCGACTCGCCGACCGTCCATATCGACAATCTCAAAACGCCACCCCAGCCACTCGACCGCATCACCCTCTTTGGGCAACCTTCCCAGAAGGAGCATCACCATGCCTGCAAGCGTGCTGTATCGGCCGGCTTCCTCTTCAGGAACGTGCTTGAGAGAAAGCACATCCTTCATTTCGGGAATCGGAATGATGCCGTCGAGCAGCCAGGAACCATCCTCGCGTCGAGTGGCCCAGCTGTCATCGGGCTGTTCGGGCTTAAATTCACCGGCAATAGCCTCCAGTACGTCACGCGGCGTCACCAGACCGAGCACTTCGCCGTATTCGTCCACGACAAGCGCGAGCGGCACGTCGGTTTTACGGAAATGCTCAAGAAGCTCCATCCCAGTAAGCGACTCTGGCACATAAGAAACCGGCATAAGATTGTTAGCAAAGTCCGGTTTGCCCGAATCCAAAATCTGCTGCAGAAGCATTTTGGTTGAGCAGACGCCCTTCACATTGTCCAGACTGCCAACGCAGACCGGCAGCCGTGATCGCTTTGACGTTCGAATCAGTTCAATATTTTCCTCATCCGGCGCTTCAAGATCGATCCACGAAATATTGGCGCGCGGCGTCATCAAAGAGGCGACCTGCCGATCATCAAGACGAAAGACGTTGCGCACCATATTGCGTTCTGCTGTTTCGATAACGCCTGATTCCTGCCCTTCTTCAATCATGGCGTGAATCTCTTCTTCCGTCACGGAACTCCCCTGTGTTTCCGAAATGCCCAAACGCTTCAAAAGCAGGTGCGTCGAGGCCGACAGGAGTTTGACAAAAGGAGCGGCAATAATGGAAAGACAGTGAATAGGAGGCGCGAGACGACAGGCAATGCGCTCGGGCGAAATCTGCCCGATGCGCTTGGGAACCAGTTCGCCCATCACAATCGAAAAGTAGGTGATCAGCACAACAACAACAAACAAACCGATAGCCTTAGCGGTTTCCGGCGACAGTCCTACCATCACCAGAAACGCCTCCATCGGTCGGGCGAGCGCCGACTCACCCACAATGCCCGAAAGAATGCCGATGGACGTAATACCCACCTGAATCGTTGAAAGCGCACGGTTCGGATCCGCATTGAGCTCACGAGCACGCTCTGCTCCAGCAACCTTGTCATCAATAAGACGCTGGAGCCGAGCACGACGGCTCGTAACGAGCGAAATTTCACTCATGGCGAAAACGCCGTTCAAAACGATCAGAACGGCGAGAAGCGCCACATCTAACCAACTGGACATAAAAAATCTGAAAGGGGTCAAAAAAATGAAATGAGCGATCTGCAGCCGCAGATCGCCAGATAATCCAACTTAGTAAAAAAAGTCAGAAGATTTTTTTATTATCACATGCGGGACCAGCCGCAGTTTGAATAGGCCGGCCTAAACTGCATGAATGCGAAAGATTGCATCAGTCAAAGGGCGACGGCATTCTCATCGGATCGCCGCCGCGAATGAGGGCGATCAGACCTTGGAGCGCCGTTAAAGAAGCGGCCAGCCGCACTGTTCGGCGATCACCGGTGGCGTGAATGGTACGCACACTTGTTGCGATCGCTCCGGAAGGATCGCGTTCTGCCCACCCAATACAAACCGTGCCGACCGGCGTTTGCGCAGTGCCGCCGGACGGCCCTGCAACCCCCGTAAGGGCGACAGACAAATCCGCATGGCTGCAGGCGAGTGCACCGCGCGCCATGGCTTCAGCAACGGGTTCACTCACAACGCCGAATTCTGCAATGACTTCTGCCGGCACGTCGATCATCTCTTCTTTGCCGGAGATTTGATAGGTCACATAACCGCGGTCAAACCATGCCGACGATCCGGCGACGCTCGTAATGAGTTCACTCACCATGCCGCCCGTCAGACTTTCTGCCGTGCAGACAATACGTCCGTTTTCATGTGCGGCAGCCCCAAGCAGATCCGCTGCCAATTCAGCTTGTTCAAGCAGTGTGCTCATGAAAATTCCTCACCCATCAATATTCTTCGTTAGGCCCACCGTTGCCAGGCTGCTGACAGCAAAACGATGAGTGCCCAAGCATAGACCGCAGCGGCGATATCGTCGAGCATCACCCCCAAACCCGACTTCATCCTGCGGTCGAACCAGGAGCCTGGCCAAATTTTCACAATATCGAAAAGTCGAAACGCAAGGAATGCGGCCAACCACCAGCCCCAACCGGCGGGCAGCATGATGCATACGGCCCAAACAGCTACGACCTCATCAATGACAAAACCGCCATGATCGACGACGCCGATGTCGCGGCCCGAACGTTCGCACGCCCATGCGCCAAGCATAAAGAGACCTGCGGTCAGTGCAACCCAACATTCGCGCGTCATGAAGGGATCGAGCAGCCCGTAGACGAGCACTCCCGCAAGCGTTCCCCATGTACCGGGAGCGGGCCGCAGAGCACCTACGCCGAAAAACGTGGCAATCCAGTGCGCAGGATGAGAAAGAACAAAGTTTCGGGTGATGCGCACACGATTGGCGGGCGCATCAGGAGCGTATTTTTCAAACATGTCGTCCTAAGGCGAATGAATCTTCGCGCGGCTGCACAGCAGCCGCCAGGCAGACTCCGTTATTCTGGATCTTCCGCGTTGAAATGATCGTAACCAGTGCTCGGTACCGCAACTGGCAGGCCGTCTGCCGTGCGCACCACAACAGCCGTTTCTTCTCTTTCTAAAATACGGCCGATGCGGGAAACGGGCGTATTGGAGAGCAGTCCGGCCTCAAAGATGCGCTCGGCTGCCGCTGGAGGCGCCGTAAAAATCAGTTCGTAGTCGTCACCGCCGGCAAGCGCTGCCTCATGCTGGCGTGCAACGGTGAGCGTCGACAATACTGGGGAGAGCGGTATACGCTCCCATTCGATTTCTGCGGAAACACCGCTTCTCGTCAGGATGTGATCCAAATCGGCAAGGAGGCCGTCTGAAATATCAGCACAGGCTGTCGCTGCGCCCAGAAGCGCCTGACCGAGCGCGATACGCGGCGTCGGCCGATCCATCCGAGCAAAGAGCCGAGGTTCCGCATCGGGCATCACCTGCCAGCGACCCCACCGGCACATCAAAGCCGCATAAGCGTCGCCCACCGTACCAGACACCCAGATATCGTCACCGGGCTGAGCGCCGCTTCTTGTCAGTCCCATTCCGGCCGGCAAGTCGCCCATCGCCGTAATGCTGATCGTTGCAGGAGCATGTCTGCCGTCAATCTCTGGCGTCCGTGTCGTATCTCCCCCAAGCAGCGCGCAGCCCGATTCATGTGCAAGCGCCATCAGACCGCGGGAGAAATCAGCCAGCCATCCGTCGTCTCGACGCGGCAGGCCGATGGACAGGAAAAAGGCTCGCGGAACGGCTCCCGCTGCTGCCAGATCCGAAAGATTCACAGCGAGCGCCTTATAGCCCACATCTTCCGGATCGGCATCGGGAAAGAAATGCGTGCCTAATGCAGTCATGTCACAGGTCACCGCGAGACGCCCCGCACCGGTATCAATGATGGCGCAGTCGTCACCCACCCCCTGACTCTTCCAGGCTCCGAACGACGGATACGTGAAGAACTGCTCAATGATTTGAAATTCACCAGCCTCAGACACAACACACCTCCTTGATGTCTCTGCGCTTCATAAAGAAGCCTCCATTTTGCGAATTATCCTGTGCAGCGCTCCCAACGATCGCGCCTAACTTTGCCTTCAAGCACAAGATTTCAAGATCCTCACTGCACTTTGCACCAAAGCATGCAGAGGATGTCTAAACACGCATCCTGTTTTCTTAAAGTCCTGCAAAAAGAGCCGCCCAGAGTTTCCTCACAAGCGGCTCGATCCAACAGCTGCAACAAAACTGCTGCTGATTAGGCTTTCTTCTGGGCGTGATCCGCTTCAAACTCAGCTGCGCGCACCTTAGCGGCCACGCGTTCGAGAACAGCATTAGTGAACCGGTAGCCGCTGCCGAAATGTTTGGCCAACTCAATCGTCTCGTTGAGAACGACGCGGTACGGCGTCTGCGGGCAGCGCAGCAGCTCATACGTCCCGATGAAAAGAATCGCACGCTCAACGAGCGATACGCGCTTCAGGTCGCGGTCGACAAAAGACGAAAACTCAGCTTCAAGTGCTGCGTGCTCGCCGATCGCTCCAGAAAGCAGTGTCGTGAGCAGCTCACGGTCGCAGCGCGCCCAGTCTTCAGACGTAAGACCGAGATCTTCAACGGGCGTGCCTTCCTCATCATCGGCAAGGAGCGCAGGAAGATTTTCTTCAATTTTCTGGGCTTTAAGCGTCGGATCTGCGATCCACTGATAGAAGCCGAGCAGCGCAAAGACGCGGGCGAGATGCCGCGGTGCATGCGCCTGGCGGCCGGGCTTATGGGCTTCAGTCATAGTTGTCCTGTCCGCTCTCTATAAAGAGAGCCTGATATTGAGAAACCCAAGCGGCGCACGCCGCCTGGATGCTCTTATTTGTTCAGAGTAATCAGAAAAGGCGCGCATTCTAGCGCGCCTTTTCATCCTCTGCCTTGACCGACCGGAATTAGTCTTCCGGATTTTCCTCAAAATCGTCAGCCGAAACGAATTCCTTGGCGAGATTGGCCATCTCAACAGCGCAGCGAGCGCAGTCGCGGGCTTTCATCTCAATACGTTCCTGACACTGCTCGTCATTTTCCGTCGTAAGCACACCATTGGCGATCGGAATTTCATAGTCAAGACCAATACGGGTAATGCCGGCACCGGACTCATTCGAGACGAGTTCAAAGTGATAGGTTTCACCGCGGATAACAGCGCCGAGCGCAATCAGGGCATCGTACTCCTCGGTCTGTGCAAGCTTCATCAGCGCGAACGGAATTTCAAGCGCGCCGGGAACGGAGACCTTTGTCACATCCTCATCCATCACGCCGAGCTTGCGAAGTTCATCCATGCAGGCCTCGAATTCGCCGCGGCCGGCGTATTCATTGAAGCGGGATACGACGATGCCGATGCGCAGATCCGTGCCGTCGGTAGAGGTCGGGATGATGTCAACTGCCATTTGCTTAGCTCCTTGGTACTGGGCAGAACGAGAAAGCGGTTCGGCCGCTGCTCATCTATGAGGGGCGGCGTCCGAATCTCCCTTCTAAATCTTGAAGAGATCATTTTAGCGCATCAACGTGTCCAAACTTCAGCTCTTTGCGAACGGGCATTTACGGAAAATCTTCTTCACTCATGACAGGCTTGCCTTTTCTTCACCAACGCCGTTTTCAGGGCATCTCAAAGGCACGAGCCGCCGCCCTTCTTTAAAACTGACGTCCGCTTCACCAAAACGTCATACAACTGACATCACTTTGCCGCAGCCGCGTTGCAAACCCGTCACATGTACTTCCTAGACTGCTCCGCAGCGGCCGAAAGGAATCCTCACCTTTCCCGTCCGCCATTTGTCCATTTATTTGTAGACGCACTCTCACGCGCCAATTTTCTCCCCCACAGGAACACCACATCACCATGCAGAAATTCATATTGAGCACCGCATCCGCCGCACTGGCTGCCGTCGGCGTTCTCAGTGCACTCGCTGCCGCACCGGTCTCTGCCGCGCAGATCTATCCTGTCGATCAGGCACGTTTCATGACCAATGCCAAATTCGACTTCAAGATTGAACTTGACAAGAAGGCCGACCGCAAGAACGTCGTCGTCGAAATCAACGGCGCCGACTATAAGAAAGTGCTCAAGGGTTCGGAAATCTGGGTTCCCGAAGAAATCGATTCCGAAGGCTCCGCCCTCATCATGCGTGACGTCGAAATCAAGAAGCCCGGCAAGTACACCGTTGTAGTGAAGTCGCCCGAAGGTGAAATGCGCGCAGATTGGGATCTTTACTCTACGCCCAAGAAAGCCGCGGCCAAGAACGTGATCATTCTGCTCGCCGACGGTCTTTCCGTCGGACACCGCACTGCAGCCCGCATTCTCTCCAAGGGCGTAAAGAATGGCATGTATCAGGCACCGCTTGCCATGGACAATATGCCGCACATGGCGCTCCTCGGCACGAGTTCGGTTGACACGATCGCCGCCGACAGTGCGAATACAGCTTCGGCCTATATGACCGGCCACAAGTCCTCCGTTAATGCGCTCGGCGTCTACGCAGACCGCACCAAGGCCAGCCAAGACGATCCGCGTCAGGAAACGATTGCCGAACTGCTCCGCCGCAAGACTGGCAAAGCCATCGGCGTCGTGTCCGATGCTGAAATTGAAGATGCAACGCCCGCTTCTGTCGTCGCGCATACCCGTCGCCGCTCCGACAAGGCCGATATCGTCGGCATGTTCTACGAAGTTCGTCCGGAAGTGATTTTGGGCGGCGGCTCTGCCTATTTCCTCCCGCAGGGTACGCCTGGCAGCAAGCGCAAGGATTCAACCAACTATCTTGAACTCTTCCAGAAGGACGGCTACAAGTTCGTCTCTGACCGTACCGAACTGCTTGCCGCCGTTGACGGCAAGGCGCCGCAAAAGCTCCTTGGACTCTTCCATACCGGCAATATGGACGGCTGGATTGACCGCCACCAGTGGAAGGGCAACACGGTGAAGAAGTTCCCGAATCAGCCCGACCTGACGGATGCGTTTGATGCTGCCGTCAAAGTGCTCGGCCAGAACAAGGAAGGCTTCTTCCTGATGCTTGAAGCCGGCTTGGTCGACAAGTTCTCGCACCCGCTCGACTGGACGCGCTCCGTCGGCGACACGATTGCCTTCGATAAGGTGGTTGAACGTGCTCAGAAATATGTCGACGAACATCCCGATACGCTTCTGATCGTAACGGGTGACCACACGCACTCCATCTCGGTTGCCGGTACGGTCGACGACAATAAGCCCGGCAAGGACATGCGTGAGAAAGTGGGCGTTTATGCCGATGCGGGTTATCCCAACTACGTTGATGCGGACAAGGACGGCTTCCCGGATGACTTCGCACCTTCCAAGCGTCTGGCCGTCTTCTTCGGTGCACACCCGGATTATTACGAAACCTATCGCGCCTACCCGGATAAAACCTTCAATCCGGCCGTCAAGAACGAAAAGGGCGAGTATGTGGCTGACGAAACCTACAAGTCGGTCGAGGGCGGTCACTTCGTCGAAGGAAACCTGCCGCGCAATGAAAGCCAGGGCGTTCACACCGTCGATGACCTGGTCGTTACTGCCCGCGGGCCGAAGTCTGAAGAAATCAAAGGCTTCATGAATTCGACTGAAATCTTCCGCGTCATGGCTGAAGCGCTCGCGCTTGGCCACTAAGCGAATTGACCGCAGGACTTCTCTCTGACACCTGCGATCCGCTTGCAAAGGACGTCTTCCCCGCCAAGGGAAGACGCCCTTTTAAGTTTTCCTTATTTGCCACCAGGCTTGAGCTCTCATGCATCGCAGAACGGTACTTACTGCCGGAATACTTTTCCCGACGCTTTATTCCCTTGCCTCATCGGCAGCTCTGGCTGCGGATCTTCCGCAGCTTGCCTTTCCCGAAATGTACTCGGGCGTTTCCGTCCTCGGGCTCACCTTTTCCGACAAACTCAAGTCGCTCGCCGGGAAAAGGGTTCGCATGCAGGGTTTCATGGCGCCGCCCCTAAAGGCCGATGCCCATTTCTTCGTCCTCACGGAATCACCGGTAAGTCTCTGTCCGTTCTGCAGCACGGATGCTGACTGGCCAGACAACATCGTCGTCGTCTTTCTCAGCGACAAACAGGAGTTCGTACAGGCCAACCGCCTCATTGAAGTGGTCGGTACGCTCGAAGTCGGCAGCCGTATGGATGAGGAAACCGGATTCGTCAGTCTCGTACGAATCGTAAACGCCCGTTTTGAGGTTGTGTGAGCTGACCTGTGGGCCGGATGCATCGTGCATTAACACTTTTTTCACCGCAATTCTCATTCCCCGGTTGGAGAACCCGTCGTCATGAACTCTGCTTCCCCCACTGCCGATGTCGGACGCAAATGCAGCAGTGATACCGGCTGCTGCGCGGATCCTCAGCCTTTCGATTTATCACTGGAAACCGTCAGACCCGATGTTCCTGATGGCACAGGCGTAAGAACAATCTTCTCGTGCTTTGACTTCAAGCTGCCTCAAGGCGCCATGCTTGGCATCCGCGGCCCCTCAGGCGCTGGGAAAACGTCTTTTTTGAAATGTCTTTCGGGAATCATCACGCCCACAGAAGGTGTTGTGCGCTGGGGCACACTTGCTCTTTCGCAGTGCACGGAATCGGTTCGCGACCGCTGGCGAGGACAGCATTGCGGCTTTCTTTTTCAAGACTTTCGGCTTTTTGAAGACCTTACAGCACTCGACAATGTTCTGCTGCCGCTCACTTTCCGCGGCACCATTGCCGCGCATGACCGCGAAACCGCCCGCGAAATGCTTGCTGCTCGCGGCATCCGCACCAATACCCGTGCAGGAGACCTCTCACGCGGCGAGATGCAGCGCACCGCACTCGTGCGAGTTCTGATGGGCCGTCCTGCCGTCATTCTGGCCGATGAACCTACTGCCAATCTTGACGAAGCTCGCGGTGACATCGTGGTTGATGACCTGATGTCAGCCGCACAAAGTCTTTCGGCATCACTCATTCTCGTCAGCCACAGCGACCGCGTCCTCAAACGCCTGCCGCTCACCGCAGAAATCCGCGCGGGACGCTTTATCACGCCGGACGAACTCACCCCTTCACGATCCATCCCTTGATTGGAGCTGCGCCATGAATATTGCACTGCTGCTGAAGAGCGAACTCAGACGCTCCGCCGGCATCCTGGCCGGAATGGCGCTCATCATTGCGCTGGCACTCTCGATCGCTGTTGCTGCCGGCATCTGCGAACGAATGGTAAAGGCTTCCGCTGCACAGTCTGCCGACGACTTCGATCTGTTGATCGGTGCTCGCGGATCCAGTTCGGCGCTCCTGCTCGGCACGGTTTTCTTGCACGATGAAATGCTGCCGATCGTGCCGGCATCCGCTTGGGCGAATATCCGAGAGGCTCAAACGGCTAAAAGCAGCATCCGCTGGGCTGCTCCAGTTGCTTTCGGCGACCGCACACCCTCCGGCCGCACGATTGTCGGCACAACACGCTCCTTTTTAGACCGCGGCAAGAGCCGCGAACCCGCTGCCGGACGATTTTTCACAAAGCCGACGGAAGCCGTTGCGGGCGCCTCCTCAGGCTATGTCATCGGAGACAAATTTTCCCCTATGCACGGCCGAGTTCATGGCGCTGGCCACGCACATGAGGGCATTGCTTACGAAGTGGTCGGCATTCTGCCGCCCACCGGAACGCCATGGGACCGTGCGGTAATGGTACCGATCGAAAGCGTCTGGGCAGCACATGCAGATGCGCACGACGATCACGATCATGACCACGAAGCCGAGGAAGCACATGACCGTGAGCAGCCATCCGCGCATTTGTTTGAGTCCTGGATGCTGTCCAACAAAACACATCTTGAAGAACTGCCGGGCTTTTCCGCTGTCATTGTGAAACCCGCCTCAGTCTCCTCGGCCTATCGACTGCGTCAGCGCTTCAATGAGATCGATGCTGCAGGTCATGACGGCAAGATCGTGCCGCTCATGGGCGTTTTTTCTGCTGAGGTGCTCGTTAATCTCTACGCCGCTTTTGGCGGCGCATCGCAGGCGCTCGCCTTTGTATGTCTGCTCACGAGCATCGTCGCGCTCGCTGCGGTGCTTTTGGCGAGCGTTCTGCTCGGCCGCCTGAGACTGCCAACGATTTTGCTGCTGCGCACACTGGGAGCTCCTCGCCGCTATGCAGCAGCACTCACCTGGTCTATTGTCATGACAGCGGCGACTGCCGGCATCTTGGGCAGTCTAATCCTTGGATGGGGTGCTGCCGAACTCTGCGCCGGAGCCCTGGAACTCGAAACCGGAGCGCGCATCACGCCGAGCTTTTCCATGCGAGAAATCTGGCTCGCATTGACGGCACTTGCCGCCGGAGCGGTCTGCGCATTGCTCCCGGCCTGGCTGGCTGGCCGCATGAAACTCAGCTAGCTGCTGAGGATTGCCAACAGCCAAAAAGAAATCCCTGAAACGGTGAACTGCTCACTATTTCAGGGATTTTTCTATACCATCTGCAACGCTTGCGCTCAATAGCTTAAGCCTCTCAGATACTGCGGCGGCACGACAAGCTTCGGCACCTTCTCAACATGCAGCCGGTTAGCTGCATGCCATCCCCAATGCGGATCATCGATCATTGCGCGGCCAATATCGATCACATCTGCCGCACCTTCGCGCAGCAGAGTTTCCGCCTGCCAAGCATCACGGATAAGTCCAACAGCAAAAGTCGTCATACCCGTTTCAGCCTTCACGCGTGAGGCAAACGGAACCTGATAACCAGGCCCGACGGGGATAGGCGCATCCGGCGTGTTGCCGCCCGTCGATACATCGACAAACGTACAGCCTTCTTTCTTAGCCAGATTAACGAGGTGAATGGTGTCTTCAATCGACCAGCCTTCAGGCACCCAATCGGTGGCAGAAACGCGAAGGCCCACTGCGACATTAGCCGGAACAGCGGCTTTCACGGCATTCATCACTTCCTTGGCAAAGCGGCAGCGATTGTCGAGCGCACCGCCATACTCATCAATTCGATGGTTCGAGAGCGGCGACAAAAATTGATGAATGAGGTAGCCATGTGCCATATGGATTTCCACCGCATCCACACCGGCACGCGCTGCACGAGCAGCGGCAGCACCAAAATCCTCAGCAATCTGCCGGCAATCCCCAAACTCAATTTCACGCGGCGTCGTGTAGGTGTCCGAGAACGGTATCGGACTCGGCGCACGCACACGCCATCCGCCTTCCATCGGCGGCAGCGTGCGGGCAGGCCCGCGCCACGGACGCACCGAGCTTGCCTTGCGGCCAGCATGATTAAGCTGCACCATCACCCGACATTCCGGTTCGATCTCATGCATGAGGTCGACGAGCTCCTTGAGCCCTTGTTCACACTCATCGGACCAGAGGCCCAAGTCGTAGTTGGTAATGCGGCCGTCCGGCGACACTGCGGTCGATTCGATGCAGACGAGGCCGGCGCCGGAAGCGGCAAGGTGACCATAGTGCATCTTGTGAAAAAGCTGCACCACGCCGCTACGCGCACTGTACATAGCCATCGGCGGCACAGCAATACGGTTAGGCAGTTCTACGGGGCCGATCGAAATCGGCGTAAAGAGCATTGTGTTCATTGTTGAAAATTTCCTGCTCAAAAGCTCCTCAAGACCACACCGGCAATGCTCAGCAGCATCTTTGATCCGTCAAGAAAGGCCTGCGGATTCTTTTCTCCGGCAGGCCTTCAGGGGAGCGGGCGTTCTCAGAAGAGCGAGTCTTCGTTCTTGAGCGACATTATGCGCTCGACATAGCGAGCAATCGTGTCGATTTCGACGTTAACGTAGGACTGCGCTTTGAGATGCTTCAAGGTGGTCACTTCAAGCGTATGAGGAATGAGATTAATGGTAACAAGTGTATCGAGCGCCGTATCCTCGACCTTGTTGATCGTGAGGGATACACCGTTGATGGTGATGGAGCCTTTGTAGGCGACATAGGGAGAAAGCACGCGCGGCACACGCACCACCAAACGCCAGGACTCCGCCACAGGCTCCATTGACTCAACCTGTCCAACACCGTCGACATGGCCGCTCACGATGTGCCCGTCAATGCGGTCGGAAAGACGCATAGCCTTTTCCAGATTCACTTCACCAAAGGTGTCGAGTCCCGTTGTTTTCGAGAGGCTTTCGGCTGAAACGTCAATCTTGAATTCACGCTCGCCCACCTCAATTACCGTCATGCAGGCGCCATTGACAGCGATCGAATCGCCCACCTTCACTTCGTTTAAGCCAAGGTCGGGAGCAAGAATCGTCAGACGAACGCCATTGCCGAGCTTCTCCGGTTCACGAACCTTGCCGACGGCCTGCACAATGCCAGTAAACATAAACTATCTCCTCAAAAGAACTCGAAAGTCGCCGCCGATCTGGTCAAGCGACTGAAGGCGCCAGCGATATGCCGCACCCGGTTCGGCCGGAAGCGGCACAGCCGCTGGCCCCATCCCCGCACCAAAAAGGCAGGGGGCATAGTAGAAAAGCATCTCGTCAATCAACCCTGCAGCAAAGAGTGCCCCTGAAAGCCGCGGACCTGCTTCAACATGAACTTCATTCACCTCACGTTTGGCAAGTTCACGCATCAGTTCGCGAAGATCTACCCGCCCGGGCACTGCCGCATCAGGGAGCACCCATACCTCTGCGCCAGCTGCTTCCAGAGCTGCTCGGCGGGTCGGATACTCGGCCGCCGCCGCAATGAATACCTTACCGCCCTTCGACGTCAAGAGCTTTCCTGCGGGCGGCGTTTCCATGCGCGGATCAATTACGAAGCGCAGCGGCTGACGCTCCTGATCAGGAAGCCGCACATTCATCTGCGGATCATCGGCCAAAACCGTTCCAATACCGGTCAGTACTGCGCCGGCTCGACCGCGCCAAAACTGCACATCGGCACGAGCCGCTTCACCGGTAATCCACTGAGAGCGTCCGTCTGGAAATGCTGTACGGCCGTCGAGCGTCACAGCTGTTTTCATTCGTACCCACGGCGTCCCCCGCGTCATCCGCGTTAAAAAAGCAATATTGACCTCTCGGGCCTCTGCTTCTCGGACACCAAGCTCAGCCGGAATTCCAGCTTCAAGGAGCATACGAATGCCGCGGCCGTGTACTTTAGGATTCGGATCTCCGACGGCGGCCACCACACGTCCGACTTTGGATTGAATGAGTGCAAGAGCGCAAGGCGGAGTACGGCCATAATGCGAGCAGGGCTCCAATGTCACATATACGGTGGCGCCCTCAACAGATAAGCCGCGCTCGAAGGCACTTCTCAAAGCCATCACTTCCGCGTGCGGTCCGCCGGTACGCTGCGTATGACCCGCACCAACCAGCCGGCCGTTGCGCACAATCACCGCCCCCACTGACGGATTAGGCGGCGAAATCCGCCAGGCCTTTCGCGCTTGAGCGAGAGCAAGATCCATCCATGCGTCGTCTGCTGCGGAACGTGCCGCTTCTGAGTTCGAGACTGCAGCGTGAGCTTCAAGTTTCTGCGCGCAGGCAAGGCGTTCCGGGTCGACCAGCGTTTCAATGGCCGGCAGCACAGACGAAGTATTCTGAGCGTTGTCTTCGCTCAAAGAGGATGCAGATGTCGTCATCAGCGATACTTCCGGATGTATCCGTCGGGATCACTTGAAGCAAGCTGTCCCTTAGGATCAGAATCGTCGCTCAGTTCGATCGGCGAATCTGCCACTTCGACGGATTCGTCGGTTTCAGGAACACCGTAAAACTCTCCGGTTTCCAATCCTGCAGCATCCTCATCTGCGGCAGCAGGGGCTTCGCGCAGTGCTTGCTCAATCATCTCGGCAAACGCCTTCGGATCATTGATGTTGAGATAAACAGACGCAAAACGGATCCACGCGATCGTATCCATGCCGCGCAGGGCTTCGAGCACAAGTTCGCCCAATTTTGAAGAACGCACTTCGCGTTCGCCCATGGCAGAAAGCTTATGTTCAATGGCTCCTACTGCAGCATCTATACGCTCAGAAGAAACCGGACGCTTTCTCAGCGCGAGCTGCATAGAGCCGCGAAGCTTTGCCCGGTTGTACTCCACACGACCGCCGCCGCGCTTGATGATCCAAGGCATAGCAATGGCTACACGCTCAAAGGTCGTAAAGCGCTTGCCACAGGCTGGACACTGCCGACGGCGGCGGATGACGAAACCGGGCTTCGGAGCGCGTGAATCAACGACACTCGTCGAGGGGTGACGGCAGAAGGGGCAGCGCATCGACGGCTGTTCTCCAATAGATTGATGAGTGGAGATGATTTTAGCCGATCTCTGGTATGCACCACGGTCTGATGAACTGTGTACGCCAAACGAGAAAAATGATCAGCAGCCGAATAACAAGAAGCAAAAGGGTCTGCATCTTTGGCTGCAGACCCTTTTGCTTTATGTTGACGGCACCCGAGGCATCGATTAAAGGATTGCCTTGAGGGATTAAGCCTTAATCGTGAACGTAGACGGGGAATTTAGCGGTGAGCTTCGCGACTTCGCCGCGAACGCGGTCAAGAACCGCCTGATCTTCGGGCGCCTCAAGAACGTCAACAATCAGATTGGCCGTGAGACGGGCTTCATCTTCCTTGAAACCGCGTGTCGTCATTGCCGGCGAGCCGAGACGGATGCCCGACGTGACAAACGGCTTCTCGGGATCGTGCGGGATGGCGTTCTTGTTAACGGTGATGCCGACCGAATGAAGCACGGTCTCAGCGGTCTTGCCAGTGATCTTCAGGGGACGAAGATCGACGAGCATGACGTGGCTTTCCGTACGGCCGGAAACGATGCGCAGACCGCGCGCCATCAGCTGCTCGGCCATCACATGCGCATTCTTCATCACCTGTTCCTGATAGGTCTTGTATTCCGGCTGCAGCGCTTCGCCGAGCGCCACGGCCTTGGCGGCGATGACGTGCATAAGCGGACCGCCCTGCATCCCTGGGAAGACGGCAGAGTTAATTGCCTTTTCAAGATCCGGACGCACAAAGATCATGCCGCCGCGCGGACCACGCAGGGTCTTATGGGTAGTTGTCGTCACAATGTCAGCGTGGCCGAAGGGCGACGGATAGACACCCGCAGCGATCAAGCCGGCATAGTGAGCCATGTCGACCATCAAAAGCGCGCCGACAGAGTGGGCAATTTCAGCAAAACGCTTGAAATCGATCTTAAGCGAATAGGCAGAAGCGCCGGTGACGATGAGTTTCGGCTTATTTTCCTTGGCAAGGCGTTCGACTTCGTCATAGTCAATCTCTTCCTTGTCATTAAGGCCGTATGGAACACAGTGGAAATACTTGCCCGAGAAGTTCAGATGCATGCCGTGGGTCAAATGCCCGCCGTCAGCAAGCGACAATCCCATGAAAGTATCACCGGGCTTGAGAACCGCAAAGAACACGGCCGAGTTAGCCTGCGCACCCGAATGAGGCTGCACATTAACCGCCATTTCAACACCGGCGGGTTCGCAAAAGAGCTTCTTGGCTCGTTCAATGGCAAGACGTTCAACTTCGTCAACAAATTCGCAGCCGCCGTAGTAGCGCTTGCCCGGATAGCCTTCGGCATATTTGTTGGTGAGGCAGCTCCCCTGAGCAGCCATCACTGCCGGCGAAGCATAGTTTTCGCTCGCAATCAGCTCGATGTTCTGCTCCTGGCGCTTAGCCTCGGCATCAATCCACTGCCAGAGTTCGGGATCGCGCTTGGCGGGGCATTCGGACAAATTGAACATGGGTTGTTTCCTTCTGTCGTGAAGAATACTTATAGGGAAGAGTCTGCTGTGACACGTACTAGCCACAGGCAGTCATGCCGGAGCGCCGGCAGTCTTTTCTACTTGTAGAAGAAGCAAAGACCGCGCCAACGCATTAATCAAAAGAAATTTTTAGGAAGCGGAGCCTCTGAGTGTTGCTGCATTATGCGCTCCGCAGGCGAGGATTCAGTGTATAGCGGCCGACTACTTCAGCGGTTGCCAGCACATGTCCTTTTGCTGTTTTCTCAAAATCTTCCAGGGTAAAGTGCTTATCGAGATCCAGCGTTTCTAAATCGAGCGCCAATACCTGATAGCGATAGTAATGCCGACGAGCATCAAAAAAAGGCGGGCATGGGCCGTCATAGCCCAGTCCCGTACCATCGGCTTCGGGCTTTCCTTCGCCGCGGCAGTAGTCATTCAATCCTGGCCGACCGTAAACCGCCGGTACATTCTTCTGCGCAAAAACACCTTCAGGGAAATTCGATACGTCAGCAGCCACCTCAATCTGCACCCAGTGCACAAAGCGGCGGCGGGGCTGATCAACAGGGAGTTCGCCCGAAGCATCCCGCGCTTTCAGATCCGTCGGCACATCGTCATCGATGCAGAGCACCGCAAATGATTTTGTGCCTGCCGGGGCGCCCGACCACGAAAGTTCCGGGGAGAGGTTGGCAGAACGAACCGTCTGTCCGCCTTCGCCCATGCGCCCGTAGGCGCAGCGTTCAGGAATCATTTCTCCTTCAGAAAACGTACGTGATGAAATGTCCATCGTTGAACCTCCTACCTCATTGATGAAAGAGCCGTCAACGCATGCATTCCGGCTCCAGCAAAAATGTCAAACCCTTAAAACTTCAGCCAGAAAGTTGCCGGACCGTCATTCGTAAGCCGCACGTGCATGTGTGCGCCGAATGACCCCGTTTCAACTTTCAGCCCTTCGGCGCGAAGCGCCTCAACGTAGGCAAGATAGGCCTTTTGTGCCTCCGCGGGGGATGCGCCGTTTGAAAAACTCGGACGACTCCCGCTCGTACAGTCTGCTGCGAGTGTGAACTGCGACACGACAAGGACACCACCGCCAATATCTGCTGCCGACAAGTTCATGCGGCCGTTCTCATCCTCAAAAATCCGCAGACGAGCCGTTTTGCGTGCCGCTTTAGCGATCACTGCTGCGCTGTCGCCCGGTTCGGCACAGACGAAGGCCAGCAGTCCTCGTCCGACTGCCCCAAGAGGCTCTTCGGCTTGCCCGCCTTCGGCTCGTCGCACGACCTGCGCCTCCAGGACGCGTTGGAGCAGAACGATCATTACGCGGTCACCTTAACGCGCGCCCAACGGCGCTTGCCTACCTGCAGCACAAACTCGGCGCCCGCCTGGATCTTAAGCGTGCGGTCACGCACCGATTCGCCGTCAATGCGTACACCGCCCTGATCTATGTTGCGGCCAGCCTCAGCATTGGAAGGTGCAAGTCCGGCTGCCTTGATGAGCTGCATGATGCCAATTTCCCCCGTTGGGGCGGCAACGGTCACATCCTTGATGTCATTGGGCACGGCTCCCTTCTGAAACCGTGCGTTGAATTCCGCTTCGGCTGCATCTGCGGCAGCTTTGTCATGGAAACGTTCGATAATTTCGCGGGCAAGCAGCACCTTTGCATCACGCGGATTTCGACCTTCAGCGCACTCCTTCTTAAGCTGCGCGATTTCGGCATTGCTGCGCAGGCTCAAAAGGTCGTACCAATTCCACATCAGATCATCCGTAATAGACATCACTTTGCCAAACATATCGTTGGCCGGATCCGTAATGCCGATGTAGTTCTTCTTGCTCTTGCTCATCTTCTGTACGCCGTCAAGCCCCACCAGAAGCGGCATCGTCAGAATGCACTGCGGTTCCTGACCATACTGGCGCTGCAGTTCACGCCCGACGAGCAGATTGAAGCGCTGATCGGATCCGCCGAGTTCCAGATCTGCCTTCAGGGCGACCGAATCGTAGCCCTGCATGAGCGGGTACAGGAGTTCGTGCATCGCGATCGGCAGTTCTTCCTTGAAGCGCTTGGCAAAATCATCGCGCTCCAAGAGACGGGCGAGCGTGTAGCGGCTCGCGAGCTGAATGAGACCGGTCGCACCCAGCGCATTGCTCCACTCAGAGTTGTAGCGAACTTCCGTCTTGTCCAAATCAAGCACCATGCCAGCTTGGTTCAGGTAAGTCTGAGCATTGGCTTCAATCTGTTCGCGCGTCAAGGGCGGACGGGTGGTGTTGCGGCCAGAAGGATCCCCAATGGCAGCAGTGAAGTCACCCACCAGAAAGATTACGGTATGGCCGAGATCTTGAAGCTGGCGAAGCTTATTGAGCACTACCGTGTGACCAATATGAATGTCCGGCGCCGTCGGGTCAAGCCCGAGTTTGCAGCGAAGCGGTTCACCGGTAGCCTTGGAACGCGCGAGCTTTTGTTCAAACTCGGATTGAATGAGGAACGTGTCGGTTCCGCGCGCGATAAGTGCCATGGCTTCGCGAATATCGTCGGTCACGGGAAGTTGTTTCTGAGCCTCTGCGGCCTGTGAGTTGTTTTGCGTCATTGGAAATGATTGAAGTGCTATGCAGTAAAACGACAGGTGCATCAGGGAGCCCCGCCCGCCTGTCGGCGGCGAACTTCAACATCATCCGGAGTTCTGAAAAAAACGAAAGTGGAAAGTGTGAAGTACCCGGTCTGCGGGAGCGTCTGATGCCGTGGCCGGCGGGAGCATTGTCTCGGCGCCGCGCCGAATTTGGAATAAGTTCAAGGGGGAAACTTTAACATGCAGGGTTGCCGCGAGCCTAAAATAAGGGGTTTTCGAAAAAAACTTTCCGGTTTTTACTGATTCTTTGCATCCATGCCGGCACAAACACTCGTTGCGGGCGCACTTGCCCGACTTGGCCGTGCAGCACTCACCTTCGCTCGAAGTATTGCTGTGCGCCTTGGTCTTAAACCTGAAGCCGTCCGCTCCAGAGCCCTTGCCGCCGGTCTGCTGACCGTTGGAACTGCGCTTTCTGTGAGTCTTCTCGCCGCCCTTGGTCCAGCCCTTGCGCCTCACACTGTAGAGGCACATCCCATGGAAATTGCGGTTGCCGCTCCCGATCTCTCCGGTGAAATCGGCGCTGTATCCAGACTCGGTACCTATACACCGAAACACTACGAAATATCGTCAAGCGACACAATCTTCTCGCTTTTTGCAAAACTCGGCATTCATGACAATCAAGCCCGCGACTACATATTCACTCAGCAGCGTCTGACACCGTTCCTTGCTCCGCAGCCGGGACAGCATGTAACGGCAGGCGTTTCCAATGCTGGACAACTCGAATACATGCGGCTCTATCTCGACGGCGCACGTGAGGATAATTCCCGCACAATTGAAGTTTCGCGCATCGGCCGAGAACTCATCAGCAATGTGCTTCCCTTTACTTTTTCGACAATGGAGACGCTCGTTTCGGGAGACGCCGTTGGGAATCTTGACACAACCGCCCGCGAGCTTCACATCCCTGAAAGCGTCACAGATCAGCTTCGCGCAGTTTGGGTCGGTGCCGACGATCCCGTTGAACATCTCACTGCAGGCAGTTCTTTGCGGCTGGTCTATGAGAAAAAGTATGCCGACGGTCGATTCGTCCGCAATGGACAGCTCCTTGCCGCACAAATCGTCGATGCCTCCGGTGTTCACGAGGCCTTTTGGTTTTCCGATGGACGGGGTGCGGGCAGTTTTTATACGCTTGACGGACGCTCTGCCTCTCAGACCTTTTTACGCGTTCCGCTTGACTTCAAAGACGTCAGTTCAGAATTTGCGCCGCTTCGTCGTCACCCCGTCACCGGCGTACTGCGCCCCCACAATGGCACCGACTTCCGGGCGCCATCGGGATCGCGTATTCTTGCCGCCGCTGACGGACGCGTCACGCGCGTTGCCTATGAAGCTCGAGGCTACGGGCACTACGTGCAGATCGACCACGGCCTTAATCGCACCACGCTGTACGCGCACATGCGCCGTGTTGCCAAGGGCATTCGCCCGGGCGTCATCGTCAAGAAAGGCGATGAGATCGGTTATGTCGGCATGACGGGGCTCGCCACGGGCCCACACCTCCATTACGAGCTGCAAATCGACGGCGTACAAATTAACCCAGCTACGGCTGATCTCCCTGATACAGAAAATCTTTCAGCGTATCAGCTCGCGCAGCTGCGAGCCTCGGCGCAGCCGCTCATTGAACGGTTCGAACGCGCTGCGCTCGACGAGGGACGTCCTTCCCCGCAAGCACTCATGGCCAAGCAGGCTCAAAAGAGTGCCGCAGAGCGAGATGAAGAGGCCGATCAGGCGGCGAACGCCGCCGGTCGCGTGCGTTTGCGTCCAGTAAAAATTGATGATCTGACTGACTCCAGCCATCAAGAGGTTGGACGTGCCTCTATCGTCCGTACCGGAGGTCATTCGTGATCGTCGCAGGCGTGATGTCCGGCACCAGCCTCGACGGTATTGACGCCGTTGCCGTTAACTTTTCCGACGACGGCAGCATGCGCGTAGTCGGCCAGACCTCCCTGCCAATGCCATCCGCTCTTCGCAGCGAACTGCTTGCGCTTGCTCTTGGCACTGACCATGAAATTGAACGCATGGGTGATGCGTCTGTTGCACTCGCGCATCTTTATGCGTGGACGCTCCAAGATTTGCAGCAACGGCTTAGCGAGCCTATTGCTGCAGCCGGTGTTCACGGTCAAACTATTCGCCATCGCCCGGAACGCGGCTTTACGCTGCAGCTCAATCACCCTGCACTTGTTGCCGAACTCTCCGGCATTGACATCATTGCCGACTTCCGCTCACGCGATGTTGCCGCCGGTGGCGAAGGTGCACCGCTCGTGCCGGCCTTTCATGCTGCCTGCTTTCGCAGCGCCAAGTGCAGTACAGCAGTACTCAATATCGGCGGTATCGCTAACTTCACATTGATTCCGCAGGACTTCGCCGCTGATGTGCTGGGGTTTGATTGCGGTCCAGGGAACATGCTCCTCGATCATTGGATGCAGACCGCGCAAGGACTCCCCTACGATTCCGACGGCAGCTATGCGCGCAGCGGCTCAATCGATCAAGCGCTTCTCGCGCTGATGCTTACTGATCCATATTTCGATCGCCCCATTCCCAAATCGACTGGACGGGAATACTTTTCACCCTCATGGCTTGATGAGAAGCTTCATGCCTCGGGAGAATTCCGCCGTGCTGCGGACATGCCTGATGAACGGCGGCGCAGTATCGCCGCTACACTCACGGAACTGACTGCGCGATCAGCCGTCGACGCCCTCATTCGGTGGCTGCCTGATGTACAACGGCTTTATTTGTGCGGGGGCGGTGCCTTAAACAGCTTTCTTTGTGAACGCATCCGCATCGCACTCGATGCAGCAGGCTCTCATTGTGTAGCGCTCTGCTCAACTGCTGCATGCGGGATCGACCCTATGGCTGTGGAAGGCGCTGCCTTTGCCTGGCTTGCCCATCAGTGGTTCCTCAAGCAGCCGGGGAACCTACCGGCGGCAACCCATGCCGCTGGCCCTCGTCGATTGGGATGTCTCTACCCTGCCAGCTGATTTCAATCGGTTTTAATCAGCAAAAGGCCGCGCACTCTCATATGCGCGGCCTTTTGCTTGAGGCGCCATCGACGCCGCGGCTATCGAGCCCTTCAGGCAGCTTAGACCGAGAAGGATGATCCGCAACCGCAGGTTGTCACTGCGTTGGGATTGTCGATTACAAACTGTTCGCCCGAAAGACCTTCCTTGTAGTCGATCTTCGCGCCCACCAGGTACTGGTAGCTCATCGAGTCAATCAGCAGAGTCACACCGCCCTTTTGCATCACGGCATCATCATCGTTTTGCGTTTCATCGAATGTGAATCCGTATTGGAAGCCAGCACACCCGCCGCCCTGGACAAAAACCCGAAGTTTCAGATCGGGATTGCCTTCTTCGTCCATCAGACTCTTCACCTTAGCTACTGCAGCATCGGTAAAGGTAATGGGATCGGGCATCAGCTCAGGAACAGCTTCATTCTTCGTCTCAACAGGAGCCGTCGTAGTCGCTTCAGTCATGACTAAAAATCCTTTTTTCTTTCTGGAATTCTGCCGCGCACGCGGGGCCCCGGCGGGGAACCTGCTCCGGGTAGACGTACGCTCATCGCATTCATTTTTGAAGCGATCATCCTACACCAGAAGCGCCGAAATGCAAGGGATTTCCTTAATATCTTTCCTAATTAACACTCCCCAGGCATGAAAAAAACCGCCCGGATGCCGTAAAGCACCACAGGGCGGTCTGCTTGACCCCCGCCAAACCGGCGAGCTTCTCTGAAGCCGCCGGTACACGGGAATCTTTCTGCTTCGCAGTATTAGCGCTTGCTGAACTGCTTGGCGCGGCGGGCCTTGCGAAGGCCAACCTTCTTACGTTCGACTTCGCGAGCATCGCGAGTGACGAGACCGGCGTTCGAAAGAACACTCTTGAGGCCTTCATCGTAGTCGATCAGGGCGCGGGTGATACCGTGACGGACAGCGCCAGCCTGACCAGACTCACCGCCGCCGACGACGTTGACCATAATGTCAAACGTTTCGACATTTTCGGTGAGCTGCAGCGGCTGCATGACGATCATGCGGCCCGTTTCACGCTGGAAGTACTGGTCGAGCGGACGGCCATTGATAACGATCTTGCCCGTGCCGCGCTTAATGAAGACGCGAGCGACGGAGCTCTTGCGACGGCCGGTGCCGTAATTGTAGTTGCCGATCATCTTTGTCACACCTTATTAGAGGTCAAGAACCTTGGGCTGCTGAGCCGTATGCGGATGTTCGGCGCCGGCGTAGATCTTGAGCTTCTTGATCATTGCGTAGCCGAGGGGGCCCTTCGGAAGCATGCCCTTGACGGCGATTTCGAGAGCGCGTCCCGGATGCTTTTCCTGCATCTGAGCAAACGTCGTTTCGATGATGCCGCCGGGGTAGCCGGTGTGACGATAGTACGTCTTCTTGCCCGCCTTTTCAGCGGAGAGAACGAGCTTGTCGGCGTTGATCACGACGATAAAATCGCCCGTGTCGACGTGCGGCGTGAATTCGGGCTTGTGCTTACCGCGCAGGCGCAGCGCGATTTCGCTGGCCAGACGGCCGAGCACCTTATCACTGGCATCGACCACGAACCAGTCGCGCTTAACCTCAAGCGGCTTGGCCGAGAAGGTCTTCATTGCGTTCACCTAATGGTTACTGCGAGCTCAGCTCATGCCCTTAAAGCACACGTTCCGCCGGATGGCGCCGACGGCAGACTCCGTCCGCCGTCTTACGGGCGAACGCGGTGCAATCGCTGCTGCTCAGAATAAAAATAGAATCGGGCGGCGCGGATTCCCCGAACCGCCTCGCACTTAAAACTCAACCGAAAAGCGCTTTTTAGGGCGGCGCCAGTGGAAACGATGGGGTAAGCAAACCGCCGACGCTTTCCAGTCAAGGAAGCGGATTTTACGCATTTTGCCGAACTTCGTCCACTAAAAAGTCAAAATTTCTTTCGATTCAGTGCGGCAGTTTGGCCAGAAATGCTTCCACCCCGCCCAAGAACATCTGAGTGGCCATCATTGCCAGAAGAAGTCCTGTTAAGCGCTCAAAAGCGAGCGTGAGCTTTTCCCCCATATGTCGCTCCAACCAGTCGGCGGAAGCCAGCACAAAGAAACTCACCACGCAGGTGATTACAACAACCGCGCCCCACTCAAAAAGTCTGTTGGGCTCGCTCGCAGCGAGCATCATGATGGTAGCGAGCGTTGAAGGGCCGGCAATCGCTGGTATGGCTATGGGAACAATGTATGGCTCTCCGCCGGGCGTTTGACCAAAGACACCTTCTTGAGTCGGAAAGACCATACGAATCGCCATCAGCATGACGATCACGGATCCGCCGATGCTCAATGCCGCATCGGAAAGTCCAATGGCAGCCAAGAAGGGTCTGCCGAAAAACATCGCCAACAGAAGCATCCCCATTGCGATCATGCACTCTCGAAAGAGTACAAAGGTCCGCCGCTTATTCGGCACATTCTTCATGCAGGATATGGTGATCGGGATGTTGCCGAGAGGATCTGCCATCAGCACCATCAGCATGAGTCCACCCCAAAAACTGTATTCCATAAAGGGAGCCTTGTTTTCGCGTATTTCAGAATTAAGGAACCGGCACGGTACTTAACGCTCCATGCCGGCTGTGGTTATTTGCGCCGCGGTTCTTGCCGTCAAGCGCCATTTTTCATAAAGAGTGTTAGCGATGCCAGAACCGTTTTGACTTCCGATTCGAAGACGGCTCTGCAAGTACCTCTGCGTCCGCATCTGCCGACTTTACAACTTCTTCGGCCGCCGTCGGCGTTTCCAGCGCTTTCACCG